>OLSD01000251.1_pt1 | contig 58485 bp, 68 predicted proteins | sample 1672211 | NCBI WGS metagenome assembly OLSD01 (sample SAMEA3136659, study PRJEB25190) | human gut metagenome | reverse complement strand
TCTCAAATGGAAGAGGCGGCAACCGCTATTCTACTTATGCTTTTACAGAGCAAGGCGTGGCAATGCTTAGTAGCGTTCTTCGTTCACAAACAGCTATTGAGGTTAATATTCAGATCATGCGAGCATTTGTTTCCATGCGTCACTTTATGGTAAACAATGCTTCTGTTTTTAGTCGTTTGGAAACGATGGAATATCATCAGTTGGAAATCCTGCAACATCAACAAGATACCGATAAGCACATTGAAGCAACCAATAAGCGCATAGACGAAGTGTTTCGCAGATTGGACGAGGGCAATGCAAAGCCGAAACAAGGTGTGTTCTACAATGGTCAAATTTATGATGCCTATACTTTCGTGTCCGACTTGATTAAGAGTGCAAAGAAACGTATTGTCCTTATCGACAATTATGTTGACGAGACTGTACTTACACTGCTCGATAAAAGAGAAGAAGGCGTGTCTGCAATCATATACACTCAGCAGATAAGCCGTCAGTTCCAACTCGACATAGATCGTCATAATGCTCAATATGCACCGATTGATGTTGAAACATTCCGTTTGTCACATGACCGCTTCCTTTGTATAGACGATGATGTATATCACATAGGTGCATCCATTAAGGACTTAGGCAAAAAGTGGTTTGGTTTCTCTAAGATGGAGATACTTACACCAGACGAATTGGTGGAACGAATCAATAGAGGATAATACTTACGAAAATTTCAAGAAAAAGAACTTATACATAAATATAAAGTAAAAAGGAAAAGAAGTCGGGTGCATCAGAGAACGTTCTCTTGATGCACCCGACTTCTTTATTTCCTCTCTGCAAGCACCGACTTGCAGTCTTGTATGTTTCTTGATCCTGCCGTGCGGCGTGTTAGCGGTCCTTAGAGCATTTCCTTGAGCGCCTTGGCGAGCTGGTCAGGACAACTTGTGTTCTTGTAGCCGCAGGTGACGCCCTCCAGACGCTCGATGACCTTGTCGGCCGGCATGCCCTCAATGAGCTTGCCGATGCCCTTCAGATTACCGTTGCATCCGCCGACGAACGACACGTTGTTGATGGTGTTGTCGTCGTTCAGCTCTATGTGGATAGAGCGGCTGCATGTGCCTTGTGTGGTATAGTCAAACTGTTTCATGATGTTCTTGTAATTCTATTGTCTGTTTCTTTCGAAATACTCGATGACGTTCTCTCCGTATGTCTTGCGGCTGACGAGTCTTACATCGTGGGGCAGGAGAGGAGCCTCCGTCCCTCCGCTTACGGTCGCGGGCGATGTCTCTATGCGGATCTCGTCCCATAGTCCGGCATCGATGAAGCTCTGCAGGGTGACGGCTCCGCCTTCCACGATAAGCGACTGCTTTCCTGCCTCATACAGCTTGTCGGCTATCTGCTGCGCCACGCCGCCCGAAAAGTCCAGTCCCTCAAAGCAGGGATTGTTTCTGTCAATCACCAACCGCATGGGGTCGCGCCCCACCCAGTGCCTCACGTTGAGCTTCGGGTCGTCCCTTTCGGCAGTGACCCTCCCCACGAGTATCGCGTCGTATTCCGACCGCAACTTGTGTGAGAGCATCTGTGTGAACGGTGTGGAGAGCATTACGGGCTTGTAGTTGTCGTCGAGGAATCCGTTTGCCGTGCGGCACCACTTCAGCAGGATATACGGACGGTGGTGGGTGTGGAATGTGAAGAAGCGCTTGTTCAGCTCCTTACATTCATCCTCGAGCACCCCCACTTCCACTTCTATGCCAGCCTCGCGGAGCTTCCTTATGCCGTTGCCGTGCACCTTTGCAAAGGGGTCCACGCATCCCACCACGGACCTCTTCACGCCTTTCCTTATGATGAGGTCGGCGCAGGGCGGAGTCTTGCCGTAGTGAGAACAGGGTTCAAGACTGACGTATATGGTTGCTTCGGGCAGGAGCGCCTCGTCTTCGGGCTTTACCGAGGCGAAGGCGTTCACCTCGGCATGGCCCTCGCCGCAGCGCACGTGGTAGCCCTCGCCGATAATCCGGCCCCGGGCCACTATCACTGCACCCACCATGGGGTTGGGCTTGGCGTTCTGCATTCCGTTGCGTGCCAGCTGCAGGCAGCGCAGAAGATATTTCCGGTCCATTATCCCACCTGACTTCCTGGCTTCACCTCTTTGTCCACCCTGGTCACGCTCAGGTTGCCGTCGAAGTCCTCAGCACTGAGAATCATTCCCTGGCTCTCGATGCCCATGAGCTTGCGTGGGGCGAAGTTGGCGATGAAGCAAACCTGCTTGCCGATGAGTTCTTCGGGCTTGTAGAACTTGGCGATGCCGCTCACGATGGTGCGGTCGGTGCCGCTGCCGTCATCGATGGTGAACTTGAGCAGCTTGTTGGCCTTCTTCACCTTCTCGCAGTTCTTGACGGTTCCCACACGGATGTCGAGCTTCTCGAAGTCCTCGAAGCTTACGGTAGGCTTGATTTCCTTGGCCTGGTATGCTGCGGCGGCGTTAGCCTTCTTGATTTCCTCGAGCTTGTCGAGCTGATGCTGTATTGTCTCGTCTTCGATCTTCTCGAAGAGCAGTTCCGGTTCGGCGAGCTGATGGCCCGGCTTGAGCAGGTCGGTCGCTCCGAGCTGGTCCCAGTCGAAGTTGTCGATATTGAGCATCTGGCGCAGCTTAGCACTGCTGAACGGCAGGAACGGCTCGAATGCTATGGCGAGGTTCGCCACGAGCTGCAGCGAGATATAGAGGATTGTCTCCACGCGCTTCGGGTCGGTCTTCCATACCTTCCACGGTTCACAGTCGGCGATGTATTTGTTTCCGATGCGGGCGAGGTTCATTGCCTCCTTCTGTGCGTCGCGGAACTTGAACACGTCGAGCAGGTCTTCCACCTTCTTCTTCACTCCCGAGAATTCCTCGAGCGTCTGCTTGTCGTAGTCCTGCAGTTCTCCGCACTCCGGCACCACGCCGTTCCAGTATTTCTTGGTGAGCTGCAGCGCACGGTTCACGAAGTTTCCGTATACGCCCACCAGTTCGCTGTTGTTGCGCTCCTGGAAGTCCTTCCATGTGAAATTGTTGTCCTTCGTCTCCGGTGCGTTTGCCGTGAGCACGTATCTCAGCACATCCTGCTTGCCCGGGAAATCAACCAGATATTCGTGGAGCCAGATGGCCCAGTTGCGTGATGTGGAAATCTTGTCGTTCTCAAGGTTGAGGAATTCGTTTGCCGGCACGTTGTCCGGCAGGATATAGTCGCCATGTGCCTTGAGCATTGTAGGGAACACGATGCAGTGGAACACGATGTTGTCCTTTCCGATGAAGTGGATCAGTCTTGACGACGGATCCTGCCACCATTTCTGCCATGTGCCCCAGGTCTCCGGATCAGCCTCGCAGAGTTCCTTGGTGTTAGAGATATATCCGATAGGTGCGTCGAACCATACGTAGAGCACCTTGCCGTCGGCTCCTTCCACGGGGACGGGGATTCCCCAGTCCAGGTCGCGCGTCATGGCACGCGGCTGCAGATCCATGTCGAGCCAAGACTTGCACTGTCCGTATACATTAGGACGCCACTCCTTGTGGTCTTCCAGAATCCATTTCTTCAGCCAGTCCTGCCATTTGTTCAGCGGCAGATACCAGTTCTTTGTGGCTTTCTTGATGAGTCCGTGTCCCGGGTTGTTCTTGTTGGTCGGGTTGATGAGTTCTTCAGGAGAGAGCGTTGCTCCGCACTTTTCGCACTGGTCGCCGTAGGCTCCTTCAGCTCCGCATCGCGGACAGGTGCCCACGATGTTGCGGTCGGTGAGGAATTCTCCTGTCACCTCGTCGCAGAACTGTTCCTCGGTCTTCTCAATCAGCTCGCCCTTGTCATAGAGGTCACGAAAGAAATCCGAAGCGAACTTATGGTGTATCTTAGAAGTGGTACGGCTGTAGATGTCGAACGAGATTCCGAAGTCCTCGAATGATTTCTTGATGAGCGAGTGGTAGCGGTCCACCACCTCCTGTGTCGTTATTCCTTCCTTGCGTGCACGGATGGTAACCGGCACTCCATGCTCATCGCTTCCGCCGATAAACATCACTTCCTGTTTCTTCAGTCTCAGATAACGCACGTAGATGTCGGCAGGCACATACACTCCGGCGAGATGGCCGATGTGTACTCCTCCGTTGGCGTACGGCAGGGCTGCCGTAACGGTGGTGCGCTTGAAATGTCTTTCTTCCATATATCCTGTAATTTCTGTATTTGTTTTGATGTGAAAAACGTTATTCCACTGCAAAGTTAGTGTTTTTTCCTCATTCTGCATTAAATATATGTAAATATGTTTGCAGGAGCAGTTGCGAAGCGATAATTTTGCAGGTGAAGAAGGAGGGGAGGAGTTGACAAGTTGACGAGTTGACGAGGGAACTGACACCATTATAACCTGATATTACAATGACCTATAATGATATCTGGCGGCGCATAGCCGCAAGTCTGGGCGACGGCGAGGCAAAGGCCGTTGCGAGGATTCTGCTCGAAGACGGCTACGGTCTTTCGTATACCGACATTCTGTGTGGCGGTGTGGAAAGGCTCGATGCCGGGGATGCGGAGAGACTCGAATCCGACGTGAGGCGGCTGGAAGACGGCTGCCCCGTGCAGTATGTCGTGGGCAGGGCGCTGTTTGCCGGCAGAAGTTTCCGTGTGTCGCCGGCGGTGCTCATCCCACGGCCCGAGACGGAACAGCTCTGCTCGCTCGTTGTGGAGGCGATGGCAGAGCGGCCTGAAGGCGTGACGATTCTTGATGTCGGTACGGGCAGCGGATGCATCGCCTCGACATTGGCGCTCGATGTGCCCCATGCCCGTGTGTCGGCTTGGGACATATCGCCGGAGGCTATCGCCGTGGCGCACGGCAATGCTCAGGAACTGGGCGCCGCCGTGGACTTCGTCCTGCAGGATGCCCTCAACCCGCCTGTCCATAGCGGACGGTGGGATGCCATAGTGAGCAATCCGCCGTATATATGCCGCAAGGAGCAGGGCGGCATGGAGCAGAACGTGCTTGCCCATGAACCGCATCTCGCCCTTTTCGTGCCGGATGCCGATCCGCTGCTCTTCTATCGCAGCATAGCCCATTATGCCGCCGGGGCGCTGAAGCCGGGAGGGTGTCTGTTCTTTGAAATCAACCCCCTCTATGTCCGTGAGACCGAGAGGATGCTGTGCGACGAGGGGTTCCATGACGTGCATACGGTGAGGGACATCTTCGGTAAGGAGCGTAATACGGTGTGCCGCAAGGAGTAAAAGGATAATGGATTCAAGTTCCTGTTTTTAAACAAAAACAAAAAGACAAAGATAAATGACAGGTATAAAAAAAGAAATTGACGAGAAGGGTGCGCTGAAGAGACTTGAGGCTCTCTGCTCGCGCTCCGAACATTGTTCGCATGAGATGCGTGAGAAGATGATGCGCTGGGGCATCGACGGGGAGGCGCAGGAACGTGTGGTGGCGGCTCTTGTGAAGGGGCGCTATGTGGATGACGAACGCTTTGCCCGTGCCTTTGCTGCCGACAAGGTGCGCTATAACAAATGGGGCAGGCGTAAGGTGGACCAGGCGCTTGCCATGAAGCGGATACCGGAGGACGTGCGCCAAAGGGTGCTCGGTGAATTCAGCAATGAGGAATTCAGCGAATCCCTGCGCCCGTTGCTCGTTGCCAAGATGAAATCCACCAAGGCGAAGAATGACTACGAACTCTTCTGCAAACTCCTCCGCTTCGCCCTCGGCAGAGGGTTCGGCATGGAGGAGGCGCGCAGCTGTCTGGAGGACATACTGGGCGGTGCATACGATGACTGAGGAACGGTCTTTTACGGCTCCCCCAGATGTTCCACAATGAGTCTTACCTCATAGGGCGTGAATGTCTTGTATTTCAAAGGCTTGCCGTCCTTTAGCAGTTGTTTTGACAGTTCGGGCGAGATGCTGATCCATTTCAGCAGGCGGCGGTAAGCGGATTCTGGTTTAAGTGTCGGACTGTAGATGCGTGCCAGTTCGGTGCGACCGTATGCGCGCACCTTGAATTTGTTTTCCTGATAGTTTTCCATGATATAAAATATTTGCGTTTCCTTTTTTGATATTGCAAAGGTAATATGCCGTGTGACGGTATGCAAGCTTTTGGGCAAAGCTTTAAGCTTTTCTATCTTTTCGGCAGCCGCACACTGCCGTTTTTTGCACATATCCTGCACCGTCCCCCTTCTTCTCCTTTTTTCTTCCCGTTATTCCCCGTCGGCGGAGGGGTGGGCTTTCATGTTCCTCGGGTGGTGCTCCAGGATTTCCTCGCGCAGCGTATGTACGTCGATGTGGGTGTATATCTGCGTGGTGCCGATACTCTCGTGGCCGAGCATCTCCTGAATGGCGCGCAGGTTTGCCCCGCCTTCCAGAAGTGCTGTGGCGAAGGAATGGCGCAGGGTGTGCGGACTGATGACCTTCTGTATTCCGGCATCGGCAGCAAGCCGCTTCACGATGGTGAATATCATCATCCGTGTGAGGTGGGCACCGCGCCTGTTCAGGAATACGTAGTCCTCCTCTCCCGGCTTGATATTCATGAGGTTGCGGTCGAGGAACCACATCTGCAGTTCTTTCACGGCGCTCTCCGAGATAGGCACGAGGCGGTCTTTCTTCCCCTTTCCCGTCACGCGGATGAAACCCTCCGCAAGGAAGAGGTCCGACATGTGGAGCGTGACGAGCTCCGTCACACGCAGTCCGCAGCTGAACAATACCTCGATGATGGCTTTGTTGCGCTGTCCCTCGGTTTTTTCCAGGTCTACCGCGGCCTTCATCCTGTCCACCTCCTTAACCGACAACACCTCGGGCAGATGCTCCCCTATCTTGGGCCATTCCAGCAGTTCCGTAGGGTCCTCGTCCATGTATCCGTCCATGATGAGAAACTTGTAGAACGCCCTCACACCGCTTAGTATCCTGCCCTGCGAGCGTGCGCTGATGCCCAGGTCGATTATCATGGCGGCAAAGTTCTGCAGGTCCTCCAGCTTCATCTGCGTCAGCGCCAGTCCCTCGCAGCGGGCGTAGTCCACCAGCTTCTGCAGGTCGTCGGTATACGCCTTCAGCGTGTTCTCCGAATAGTTGCGTGCCAGCTTCAGGTATCTGCAATACTGCCTCACCATCTTGCTGTCGGCCGTTGCTGCCACATCATTATCGGTTTTCATATCCATTGTTATAGGGATTATTAAATATTTTTTGTACTTTTGCTGCATCTTCCGCACCATCGCCCCACAAACGGGTGGGAGAGCGGCGAGGCAGATGTCCTCTGCCGGTGCAATGCAAAATTAATGAAAACCGAAGAAAACAGCAAACTTATGAAGATACAAATCATAAACGGTCCCAATCTGAACCTGCTCGGCGTGCGCGAGCCGGGCATCTACGGCAGCCAGTCCTTCGAGGACTATCTGCCCGGACTGCGCCGCCTGTTTCCCGATGTGGAGATAGACTATTACCAGAGCAATGTGGAGGGCGAACTGATAAACAAGCTGCAGGAAGTGGGCTTCTCTGCCGACGGCATAGTGCTCAACGCCGGAGCCTACACCCACACCAGCGTGGCGCTGCACGACTGCATCCGCGCCATCAAGTCGCCCGTGGTGGAGGTACATATATCCAATGTGCACCAGCGCGAGGAATTCCGCCGCCATTCATTCATCTCCCCAGCCTGCAAGGGCGTCATCTGCGGCTTCGGACTGGACTCCTACCGGCTGGCAATAGAGGGACTGACAAGATAAGACCCATCAAACTATCGGCCTGTCGGTCCTGTTGCCCCATCACTCCTATTTCTACTATCACCCCTATCAGGCCCAACAAGCCAATAGCCCCAAACAAAGAATCATGACTCCAGAATTAGAATCCTACCTACTCGCCCACAGCGATCCCGAGGGCGACTACCTCTACCGTCTCTACCGCGCCACCAACATCCACCTGCTCCACGGCAGGATGGCAAGCGGACACCTGCAAGGCAGAGTCCTGAAGATGCTCGTAAGGATGGCACAGCCAAAGAATATCCTCGAGATAGGCACGTTCAGCGGCTACAGCGCCATCTGCCTCGCCGAGGGACTCCACGAGGGCGGAATGGTATACACCTTTGAAATAAACGACGAGCAGGAGGACTTCACCCGTCCGTGGATAGAGAACTCCCCCGTGGCAGACAAGATAAAGTTCATCATCGGTGATGCCCTGACCGAGGCGCCCAAGCTGGGCGTGGAGTTCGATATGGCATTCATCGACGGTGACAAGCGCACGTATATGGAATCCTACGAGATGGTGCTCTCCGTGTTGCGCCCCGGCGGCTTCATCCTCGCCGACAACACACTGTGGGACGGACACGTGGTGGACCACGCCTACGACAAGGACCGCCAGACGCAGGGCATCGAGGAATTCAATGACTTCGTGGCCCACGACGAGCGCGTGGAGCGCGTCATGCTCCCCCTCCGCGACGGACTGACGCTTATATATAAAAGGTAAAGGGAGGTTCCGATTGACTCCCGATAATAAGCGTCCAACTTACAACTTGTTGCATTTTTATGCGTTAAAGCTATCAATAAAAAGGGAAAATGGGGGAAAAGGATATTTTTCTTCATTTTTATTTGCGGAAAACATAAAGAAAAGCTACTTTTGCAACGGAGTATATATTTTTGGAAAATTTACATTAATGACTCATGATAAAAAAAACACTGTTTAACCTGGACAAAATGGGCAAGGGATTACTCGTTTTGGCAATGATTTTCTTTGCAGCAGTACATGAAGCCAATGCGCAGCTGCCTTCGTTCAAACTCAAGACCATCGATGGAAAGACCGTAGACACGGCAACTCTCAGCAACGACGGCAAACCGTTTATCATCGATTTCTTCGCCACATGGTGCAAGCCATGCAACCGTGAGCTCTCAGCCATCGGCGAGGTGTATGAGGACTGGCAGGCAGAGACCGGAGTGAAGCTCTATGCCGTGTCCATCGACAAGGCGCAGAACGCCAACAAGGTGAAGCCCCTCGTGAACCAGCACGGATGGCCGTTTGAGGTGCTGCTCGACGTGAACTCAGACTTCCGCAAGTCGTTCGGCGGCGAGATGATACCGTTTGTCATCATCTGCGACGGCGACGGCAAGGTGGTATACAAGCACAACGGATACACCGAAGGCGCAGAGCAGGAGCTCATAGAGAAGGTGAGGGAACTCATCAAAAAATAAGACAGGCACGCAGCCTATAAGCATAACGAAAAGCAATTTATGAAACCAAGAATATTCTTCTCTCTCGCCGCAGTGCTTGCCGCTACGGGAGCGATGGCACAGGAGGATGCCGCGAAAGACAAGTTCACCGTCAGCGGAAGCATCCAGAGCGACGTCATCATCCCGCAGGAAGACGAGGCGATAGGAACAGACAAATACAGCGAGTGGGCGCTCACAAACACCTACGCCGACATCATGGGGCGCAGCAACCATCTGGACGCAGGACTCCGCTTCGAGTTCACCAAACACCCGCTGCCAGGCTACGCCACAGACCCGGAGCAGGGCTTCAAGGGCTACGGAGTGCCACACTTCTACCTCAAGACACACTTCGACAACTGGGACCTCACGCTCGGAACATTCTATGAGCAGTTCGGCTCCGGATTCATCCTCCGCACATACGAGGAGCGGAGCCTCGGAATCGACAACTCGCTGCTCGGCGGAAGGCTCGTGGTGAGACCCGTGAAGGGAGTACAGGTGAAGGCGCTCGCCGGAAAGCAGCGCAACTACTGGAAATGGAACGACGCATGGGTGACGGGCGGCGACCTGGAGCTCTCGGTCGACCAGTGGTTCAAGAAGATGCAGGAGCACAACACGTATCTGACGCTCGCCGGATCGTGGGTGAACAAATACCAGTCCACCAAGGACGAGGAAATCAACACGCCCTACGGCCCCTACAAGCTGAACCTGCCGAGCAACGTGAATGCCTTCGACGTGAGGGCCAACCTGCAGGCCGGCGACTTCAGCGTGCTCGCCGAGTATGCGTGGAAGACCGACGACCCGTCGTACGATCGCCTCTACCCCTACATCTACCGCAAGGGAACCGTGGCGATGCTCTCCACATCGTATTCGAGAAACGGACTGAGTCTGCTGCTCCAGGCAAAGAGGAGCGACAACATGACCTTCCGCAGCGACCGCAACGTGAAGGGACTCTCATCAAACCTGAACAATCTGCCCGCCTTCACGCAGGAGCAGACCTATGCCCTCGCAGCACTCTATCCATACGCCACACAGCCAAACGGCGAGTGGGCATACCAGGCTGAATTCGGCTACAGATTCAAGCGCAACACCTTCCTCGGAGGAAAATACGGCACGAACCTGAAGGTGAACTTCTCCCACGTACATTCCATCGACCGCAACCTGCACACCGTGGACGGATATTCCGAGGGTACGAGCGGATACGGCTCGGCATTCTGGAAATGGGGCGACGCCACGTATTACCAGGACCTGAACGTGCATATCGACAAGAAATTCTCGCGCTCGTTCACCCTTAACCTCATGTATATGAACCAGTTCTACAACAAGTCCGTTGTAGAGGGCGAGGGCGGAATGGTACACTCCGACATCTTCGTGGCCGACGCGAAATACCGTTTCAACAACAAGGTGACGCTCCGCGGCGAGGCACAGTATCTCAATACGGACGACGACGAGGGCGACTGGCTCTTCGGTCTGCTCGAACTCTCCGTACTGCCCCACTGGATGATAACCGTTTCGGACATGTACAACTCGGGAGTGAGCAAGCTCCACTACTATCAGGGGCTCGTAACCTTCAACGCCGGAGCACACCGCCTGCAGATAGGCTACGGCAGGACGCGCGCCGGATACAACTGCTCCGGAGGAGTATGCCGCATGGTGCCGGCAAGCAAGGGCGTGACATTGTCTTACAACTATAACTTCTAATTTTCCAGGAGATGAAATCTATAAAGAATATATACAATGCGGTGGCCGGCAAATGCCTCATCGGCATCACGGCGGCGGCAGCAGTGATAGGCATGGCGTCGTGTACCGACATCGACGAGAACGACAGGCTGATATACGTGAAGCCGGCAGAGGTGAAGAAGCACGTGCTGATAGAGGATTTCACCGGACAGCGCTGCGTAAACTGCCCCAAGGCGACAAATCTCATACACTCGCTGCAGCAGCAGTTCGGTGAGGACAACGTCATTGCTGTGGGCATCTACGGAGGAGACTTCGGGTACTCCACCATCGCCGAGGGACGCAAGCCGTATGCACTCACCACGGAAGTGGGCAACTCATACTATACCACATGGGGAGTGAAGGCGCAGCCGAGCGGAATGGTGGACCGCGTGGGCGGAAAGCCGCTCAGCACGCTGACCTATTGGACTGCCTACGTGAATGCGAGAATCAACAATGAGCCTACGGTGGCAATCAACCCCACCGTGAAATACGACGAGTCGACACGCAAGGCCGACGTTACGGTCAGCGTTGTGGGACTGAAGCCGCTCAGCGGCGCACGTCTGCAGGTATGGCTCGTGGAAGACGGCATCGTGGACATGCAGTATATGGGCGACGGCAGCGTGAACAAGGAATACGTGCACAACCACGTGTTCCGCACCACGGTGAACGACAAGGACGGCGACCCGATCAACGTGGTGGAGAATGCCGACGTGAGGAAGACATACTCCGTGCAGCTCGATCCTAAGTGGAAAGCCGAGAACATGTCGGTGGTTGCCTTCGTGTTCACGGCAGACGGAGTGCAGCAGACGGAGAAGGTGTCTGTGGCAAGCAGCAAGCAGTAATGGCCGGCAGAGACTGGCAACAAGATTCATAAAGACAGGCTTTAAGGCTAATACATCATACATCTGTCCATGCCGGGAGGCTGATTGGCATCCGGGATGGGCAGATGAAAGGAAAAGAAAAGTGTAATTTATCAAAATCAGAGTAATATGAAAATAAAGACTTTATTGGCAGCAGCCATCATGGCTGTGTGCGGTATGAATGCAATGGCGCAGACCGACCTCGAGACATTCCAGTTTGTCGACAAGAACGGTAACGTGGTTGCCGACGGTTCGGTGGTTACTGTCAACACACCGGAAAAGAAAGACGGCGTAATCCAGATCAGCAGTGGACTTTATGTAAAGAACACAACAAGCGAAGAACAGGCGATTGGACTGAAATTCTCCATTGACCGATTGGACAACGGAGCCGCACAGTGCTGTTTCCCTGCAGTTTGTACACCGGGAACAGACCATGTGGGCAAATATGAGGATATCGAGCCTAACCTGATGGAGGCCAACGACGTGAAGAGTTTTGAAACGGAATGGATTCCGGTGACATACGGAGAATGCAACATGACCTTCCAAATTCTTGTAAACAAGATCGGCTCAAAGACCATTCCTGGAATCGGCACTCTGCCTACATACGATGAATTCAAGGCTTATGGTCCGAAGATTACCGTGAACTTCATTTATCTTGACCCAACCTCAGTGAACGGGGTGACTACGGAGAGCGTAAAGCCTGTAGCTTACTACAATCTCGGCGGTATGCAGATCAATACTCCGCAGAGGGGAGTGAACATCGTATTGCTCTCTAACGGCAAAACAGTGAAAATAGTCAACAAATAATAATCCTAAAAATTCAGATGATGAAAAAAACACTACTCTCATTGGCAGCATTGCTGCTCTCGAGTGCATGGGCAAATGCACAGATTGCGTCGCTTACCCCAAACGGCGTCGGCTTTGAGCGTCAGATGAAGGAAGACACAGTTTTAGGCAAAAGTGTAAAGAAAGCTGCCCCTAAGAAAGCATTGGCTGAGAACCAGGCTTATCTCGGTCCGTATACTTCAGACGATCTGTCTGACAACGGTCTGGGGCTGACTAAACTTCCTGGAACAATCAAGGTTGCAGCAATACTTCCCAAAGGCATGCTTTCTCCATATAAGGGAGCAAAGGTCGTGGCGGTGCGTGTAGGACTTTGCGATTCGGCAGATGACGTCGTGGCTTTCCTGGCTCCGATAGATTCGAAGAGTATCGGCCAGAATATCTTTGAGCAGAGCATCCCATCCGCCAAAGCCGGATGGAACCAGGCTAATGTAGCAACCGACTATACAATCGGTGATGATGAACTCCTTCTTGGCTTCGCCTATACACAGACAAGCACCGGCTATCCTATCTCGATCAACAAGGACGTGGCTTATGACGGAGGCTTCTATTGCTATGGCAACTTGGGTGATGGTCTGGGATGGTATAACATGGGTACTACCTACGGCTCTGTAAGCGTGCAGCTAATCGTTGAGAAGGAAGGTGGCTTCTCCAAGCTTGACGGAAGCGTGGCAAATCTCTTCATTCCTGCTTTCATCGGAACTGATGGCGCAACATCTATCTATTTCAACGGAAGCAGCAATCTGGGCGCCACATTCACTGATGTGGTGTATGGCGTAAAGCTCAACGGAGCGGAAATCGGCACATTCTCTAACATTTCCATGGACACGGAGAAGAAGGAAGACGTTACCGGTACAAACCAGGTATTCGGAGGAGACATCACATTGCCTGCTGCAAACATGAAGGCTGTCGGCGAGGACAATGACATTACAGTCTACATCAAGTCTATCGACGGACAGACTCCTGAAAACACGGATGATGATGCCGTTTCTTCTACGTTCAAGGTATACAGCGAGTCTGTACCTCACCAGAAGCAGATCATCGAGCACTTCACATCACAGTATTGCACATTCTGTCCGCTTGGAATAAATATTCTTGAGAGCGTTGCAAAGAAGAGAGGCGACATCGCCTGGGTTTCGCTCCATGGTGATATGACGAATGGAAAGGATGCATATACAATCAAGGATTCACAGTATTATATGTCATATGCAATAACCGGTTTCCCATCGGCAACATTCAACCGCTATTATCTGGATCCTGTCTTCGAGGGCCCAAACGACGGACGCCTTTCGTTCGGTTTGGGTTACAAGGCAAGCTATGCTTCGCAGGTTGCAACATTGTTCAGCAATATAATTGACCAGAGCAATTCCGTTATCCCTGCTTTCACCACTGTTGATATTGAAACAACATACGATGAAGCATCCGGCAAGCTTGGTATCAAGGTGAACGGTAAGGGTGTGGCTGATGTCAAGAAGCTTATCGGTGAAGACGCTGCGCTCACGGTTTATCTTACAGAGGATGGTATTGTGGCCAAGCAGCTCAACCAGGGCAAGTGGGTGACCAACTTCACACACGACAATGTACTCCGTAAGGTTGTAAGCGCTCCGTTTGGAGATGCCGTCGTATGGAATGGAGACGACTTCGAGATGAACTATGAAGTTACTCTCAATTCCACATGGGATGCCAAGAACATGAATGTCGTTGCATTTGTAGGTCGTCCGATTGTGTATTCAAGTACAGAAGCCACACCATACAATAAAGCTTGGATCAACAATGGAAACAGCGTTGGCGTTGGTCTATCAACAGGCATCAACGGCGTTGCTGACAATGGCGAGACCATGGAGGTTGCACGCTACTCACTCGACGGCGTCAAGCTGTCTGCCCCTCAGAAGGGCTTGAACATCGTCAAACTGTCTGACGGAAGGACTATGAAGGTGATGGTGAAATAATCGCTCAGAAAGCGAATTTACAAAATACAGGAATCCCCGGATGCACAAACCTCTTGCGGTTGCATCCGGGGATTCTTGTATCTTGTTGTTTCCTTATATGGTTTCTTTTCTTATTCCTTGTAAGCCTCTGCCATGGAAGCCGCGATGATGTCCTCGGGCGACTGCTCTTTCGGCGTGGCCTTGATGTCGGAGAGGTCGAAGGAATCAATCTCGGCGGCTACTTCTGCAGCCTTGCCGGTGCTGCCGTCCGCATTCCTTCCGGCGGCAGATGCATTGGCTGCCGCAGTATTGTCGGCATTGGCGTCGTTGCCCTTGGCGGCGGCCTTGTCCTCTTCCTGCTTCTGCGGGATGATGAAGTCCTGCTTCACCTCCGTGTCGGGCACGGTGAGCACAGGCTCTTCCTCCATTTTCGTGCGGTTGCCCTTGGCGGCGAATACGGCGTCGATGAACTGCGGCTTGCGCTTCAGCTGCTGCAGCGTCACTTTGCTGGCGAGCTGCTGGCTCTCCTTCTTGGAGTATCCTTCGCCCGTGCCGCCCTCAAGACCTTCCACGAGCACCTGGTATTTGAATACGGGACTGTTCTTGCCCTCCTTGCTCTGCGAAATGAGCTTGAAATCAAGCTTCACCTTGTTCTTCTGGCACCATTCTATCAGCTTGCTCTTGAAGTTTATCTCCTTGTAGGCCACCTTGTCGATGTTGATTATCTGGGCAAGGATGCGCTTTTCCATAAACCGCATGCATGCCTCGTAGCCTCGGTCGAGATACATTGCCCCGACCAGTGCTTCAAACGCATTCCCACCCATATAGCTGTTGTGGGAGGGAGTGTGTTTCCCTGATTTTATCAATTGAGTGATGCCCATCTCGTTGGCAAGACGGTTCAGTGTGTCCCGCTGAACGATTTTGCTTCGTGTGCTTGTAAGGAAACCCTCTCGTTTCCCTTCGAAATGGCGGTAGACGATGTCGCCCACAATGGCGTCGAGAATGGCGTCGCCGAGAAACTCCAGACGCTCGTTGTTCACGGGTTTCCCCTTTTCGTTGCGTCGGGTCACGCTCTTGTGCATCAGAGCGAGCTTGTAATAGTGTATGCGGTGTGGATAGAAGCCGAAGATGTCGTAGAGAGCCGAACGAAGCTCCTTGTCCTTGCAGAACATGAGCCTCATCCGGTCTATAAAGTTATTAATCATCATACTTCTTGAAGATAACGCATGCGTTGTGGCCTCCGAAGCCGAATGTGTTGCTGAGTGCAGCACGTACGGTGCGCTTCTGTGCCTTGTTGAATGTGAAGTTCAAGTTGTAGTCGATGTTCTCGTCCTTGTCGTCCTCCTCGTGGTTGATGGTAGGAGGGATGATGTCGTTCTTCACTGAGAGCACTGAAACCATAGCCTCCACAGCGCCGGCAGCACCGAGCAGGTGACCGGTCATAGACTTTGTGGAGCTGATGTTGAGCTTGTATGCGTGCTCGCCGAAGAGCTGCTGGATAGCCTTCACCTCAGAGATGTCGCCCACAGGAGTTGATGTGCCGTGCACGTTGATATAGTCGATATCCTCAGGCTTCATTCCGGCATCCTCCAGTGCGTTCTTCATCACGAGAGTTGCTCCCAGTCCCTCTGGGTGTGAAGCTGTTATGTGGTAAGCGTCGGCACTCATACCCTCGCCCACCATCTCGGCGTAGATCTTAGCACCGCGTGCCTTGGCGTGCTCCAGTTCCTCGAGAATCAGACAGCCTGCGCCTTCGCCCATGATGAATCCGTCGCGGCTTGCGCTGAACGGACGTGATGCGTGCTCAGGGTCGTCGTTGCGGGTTGAGAGAGCGTGCATGGCGTTGAATCCGCCCACACCGCAGGCGCAGATTGCAGCCTCTGCTCCACCTGCCACGATGGCGTCTGCCTTGCCCAGACGGATAAGGTTGAATGCGTCGGCAAGTGCGTTTGTTGAAGATGCGCATGCAGAAGTCGTAGCATAGTTAGGTCCGTGGAATCCGAAACGGATAGAGATCTGACCTGCTGCGATGTCTGAAATCATCTTAGGGATGAAGAACGGGTTGAACTTAGGGCCGTTCTCCGTGTGCTGGGCATAATATCCAACCTCGTCTTCGAAGGTCTTGATACCTCCGATACCAACACCGAACACAACGCCGATGCGGTCCTTGTCCACAGCCTCGAGATCCATCTTGCAGTCATCGACAGCCTGTACGGCAGCTGCCAAGGCAAGCTGTGCGTAGCGGTCCATCTTGCGTGCCTCCTTGCGGTCGATATAGTCGTTGGGGTTGAAACCCTTCACCTCGCAGGCGAACTGTGTCTTGAACTGTGATGCGTCGAACAAAGTAATAGGTGCGGCTCCGCTCTTTCCGGCGAGCAGGTTGTTCCATGTCTCCTCTGGGTTGTTACCCACCGGAGTAATGGCGCCGAGACCTGTTACTACTACTCTTTTTAATTCCATATATAAAAATTGATGTTTTGATATTACGGGATGACAAGCTTCCGTGTCAGACAGTCTGACATTCAAGCCAGCCAACGGGCAACGTGCGACGGATTTGTCTGAAACAGGTTGCACCGTTGTATTAACACGTTGACGGATTGACAATAACGGTCAATTCGTGAACCTGCTAATCCCTTGTCTTATGCTTGTTCCTGTTAGTTCTGCCAATGTCTTTTTACCTGTCTGCCCGTAGAAAAAAAGATGAAAGAGGTGAGGTGAGTCCTTTTTCGCTGGTCTCATCTCACCTCTTTCGCCTCAAAATTATATCATTGAAGATAAATTATTTTGCGTTCTCCTCGATGTACTTGATAGCGTCGCCAACAGTAGCGATTGACTCAGACTTATCATCTGGAATAGTGATGTTGAACTCCTTCTCGAACTCCATGATGAGCTCTACAGTGTCAAGAGAATCAGCACCCAGGTCGTTTGTGAAGCTTGCTTCCGGCTTAACCTCAGACTCTTCTACACCCAGTTTATCAACGATGATAGCTTTTACTTTTGATTCGATTTCTGACATAATTGTAATGTTTAAAGTGTTTAAATTATTTTCTTCTTTTAAAAATCGGATGCAAAGGAACGAATTTTTATTTACTTATGCAAGATTTTATTGTAAAAAAGCACCTTTTAATGCACATACCCACCCACTCTGTGCATGTTTTTCAGCATATTACGCCCATTTTTCTCTTCTTAATGGGTAATTTCCGCGCAATTCCTCAAATGTTTCGGGGGCGGATTTCAGTCGGCGGCTGTCGGCGAGAGGGTCATAAAGCTGTAGTTTCCTGTCGTTTTCGTCTCCCTCGGGCAGCATTCCGTCCGGCAGGGCGGGCGGCGTGATGTGCCATCTGTCCTCAATCCCGAAGAAGCGGCAGAGCCCCTCGATCACCATGTTGTCGGCGTTCACCTTGCCGTCGGCGCTGTATCCGGCGATGTGCGGTGTGCCTATATATACCTTATTTAATAAGGGGAGGCTGATGTGCGGCTCGTTTTCCCACGTATCTACTATGGCATCCCTCACCGTTCCGCAGTCCAGGGCGTCGAGCAGGGCGTCGTTGTCCACCACGGCGCCGCGGCTCGTGTTGATGATGACGGGACGGCGCTGCAGTCGTGCGAAGAACTGCGCGTCGGCAAGATGCAGTGTGGGACAGGAACCGGTGCGCGTTAGCGGCACGTGGAACGTGATGATGTCGCATTCCCTCTCTATCCTATCCATCCCCACGAAGTCTTCCTCCTCCTGGCATCCTGCTTCGGCGAGCGGCGGGTCGCATACCAACACGCGGAAGCCCATCGCCCGGGCCTCGCGCGCCACCTTCGACCCCACATGACCGTAGCCCACCACACCCACGGTTGCCTCTTCGGCCTTGATTCCTCTGTGGCGCACGAGCAGGATGAGCGTTGAGCGCAAGTATTGCGCCACGCTCGAGGAGTTGCATCCCGGACAGTTCATCCATTGTATGCCGCTGTGCTTCATGTATTCCGTGTCGATATGGTCGAAGCCGATCGTGGCGGTGGCGACGAACTTCACGCGGCTCCCTGCGAGCAGCTTTTCGTCGCACTGCGTGCGGGTCCTCACAATCAGAGCGTCGGCGTCCCTCACATCGTCTGCCGTTATCTCGGATCCTTTGATATATACGGTGTCGGGGGTTATCTCGGCGAGTGTCTCCCGGATATACGGTATCTTGTCGTCTACTACAATCTTCATCTTTCTTTCCTTTCTCTTGTAAACCAATTTGCAAAGATAGTGCAAACCGAGCGCAATGAAGCTTGGTTCAATTGCCGAGGTGAAGCCTATCTTATGCAAAGATAGTGCAAACCGAGCGCAATGAAGCTTGGTTCAATTGCCGAGGTGAAGCCTATCTTATGCAAAGGTACTGCTTTTCGTCAATTCATAATGTAACGGCTGTTAAATTAACGTGCATTAAATAAATAAAGATAATACTTTTTGCCGTTCAACCCCCAAAATCGCAGATAAAATCAAGCTTTTGTGGAAATAAAAGGCAGAAGATAAAGATATAAGCCGGATTGGAAAACCCAAAAGGAGGGTCAGCAACTTACTGACCAAATAAAATCAGGATGCTTTATTCTTATTCTACGTTAAATGCATAGACAGGAAATAAAGCTATGGTATACTGCCAGTATAGCTATGGTACTCGCAGTGCATCTACGCAGTACTTTTATGGATTCGGATAGAAGTACTGGAGTAATCCTATAGAAGTACTGGAGTAATCCAATGCAAGTACTGGAGTAATCCAATAAGGAGTACTGGAGTAATCCAATTGAAGTACTGGAGTAATCCTATGCTATACCTTTGGTATCAGATAGCTTCACTCTTCTGATACCGCTATTTGTTGTTATACTATAATTCATTTATCATTTTATCAAGTGTATTCAGTTGCTTCTTGCCGGCGATAACATCTTTCAGCTCACGAAGTGCTCCTCTCAAATCCTCTGCTATATTCTGAGTGTTCTCAGAAACAGAGTCAGAGGGCGTGACAGGAACCAAACGGAAGCTGCCTTCACGCGACTTTAAAATTACGTGCTCACCAGAATTTACCATAGAGAAATATTTTCCCTGATTGGCTCTAAAATCTCTTGCGCTTACTATTGTCATATCTATATACCTTTATGTTTACGCCACAAAGATAAACATAAATTTTTTATATTGGCAACCATTTTGGTACCCAAATTAACACCAAACATAATAATAACATAAATTCGTGAGTGTTTTTTTGATTTAAACTTAAATTCGATTTACCCTCACACCCTCACATTTACCCTCACCACTGAAACCCCGATAAACACAGGGCTTCCAGCCGGATTTTGAGGGTGTGAGGGTAAGAAAAGAAAAAAAGTTTTTTTGAAGTAGACGAGTAGACAAGTAGACGAGTAGACAAGTTGACGAGGAGATTTGTCTTTCCTCTTTGTTCATACAGATTATTATATGTATACAGACAAGAAACAAACAATTGTTGTTGGTGTAGATAAAGAAATAACACCTTTTTGTTGGATGGAACGGATTTAATTATTATCTTTGCATAAGATAAGCTGCATCTCAGCATAACAATCAAGCAAGCTTGTTGTTCTGCATTCGATTTGCATTATCTTTGTATTTGATTAGTCTACGCCGCCATGCGGATGCAACACACGCATGACGGGAGACAGAAGAAAATGATACTGATTCTACGGTCAGGGAGAAACCGCACAAAAATAGAATGATTATGAAGAATTTTAAGTTTTTTGCCTTTATCATGGCATTGGGAATTGCGCTGACAGCCGTCAGCTGCAGTAAGGACGATGACGGATACGATCCGAAGAAAGACCACGGGTATGACTTCATTACCGGCGGCGGGCTCGATAACGGAAGCGGCTCCTCGTCGTCTAAACTGACGCAGCCTGTACACAAGAAGGAAATGACCACCACAACGACTACCGACGTTACCTTTAAATGTATCTTCGAGAATGGCGGAGATGAGTGTACCAATATGAGATGCAACGTTTATTGGGCTTCGTATTCCAAGAAGCCTTCTTCCAAGCCGACTGCCTCTGAACTGAGGAAATGCGAGTCGATGAGAGAGTATTCCACTTCATCGAAGAGGGAAACGACATTCACGAAAAGCCACTCCGGACTTTCGGGCGGCACTTACATCTATTATTACTACGAGTGCAGAAACTCTAAATACACCACGAAGACTGACGTGATGTGGATTATCGTCAAGCGATAACATTTACCAACAATATAAGGACCGCTGTTTCTCCCTGTCCTAAAATCTCCATTTCATCTGCAGCTGCACATCCGTGAGCGATGACTTGCAGACTTGCTGCAAGCCGGTGCCTGTGAAGCTGCGGTCGAACCAGTCGGTGACGCCTGCCTTGGCGGTCAGCGTGAGGTTCTTTATGCAGTCGGCGGAGAGGAACAGGGAGTAGCGTATTCCCTCGCCGTAATAGGAGGGGAAGGAGAATTCGTATGCCATGCCGCGCTCATAGCTGTAGATGCGGCTGCTGTATCCGTCGGTATGGAAATAGCCCATGGAAGCATAAACCGAGATTTTCTTTATCGCCGTGCAACCGCCGCTGACGGTTGCCATATAGCCGAAGCTGTCGTCCTTGTAATGCTGGGACGAGAGGTCAAACTGTGTCTTTACGTTCCATGCCTTTGCCGTGTAGCCTGCCGACAGACGGGCGCGCTGGGTGGTCTGGGGGATGAGGGCAGACTTGTCGGCATTGTCTTTCTCGCGGATTTTCAAGCGGTAGCGGGCGGCGAGGGTTACAGAGCCGAGCGTGTATTGGGCGGCGAACAGGTTGTCGAAACAGTGGGAAGGACCCTTTGTCTGGTATTTCGCCCACGGGAAATATGCCACGTCGGCGTAATAGCTGAGCGAGAGAGTCTTTAGTGGCTGCCAGTCGGCGCCGAGATACAGGCCGCTCTCGTTCTGCACGGCTCCGCCCTCGTTGAAGCTGCGCGCGAAGAGGGAGTGGTATTTGTATGAGTAGTAGCGCTGCACGGCCTTCAGCGTGAGCGAGGAGAGCAGCCGCCAGTGTATGGCGTTTATCGTGGCCAGTGCGCGGCAGTCGCCGGTGGCTGTCTCGCCGTGGAAGGAGAAGCGCCCGTTGGTGTAGGCGTAGTCCAGTCCGAGGTTGTAGAATGTCTTTCCCGAAGCATAGTAGCGTCGGTAAGGGGTTGACGTGTCGGGGCGGAGCGTGCGGCTCAGCGTGGCGTAGAGAGCGGAAGCGCCGAGATGTATCCTGCCCATCTGGCATGACAGGTTGCCGCCTGCCACGAGATGGGAGGCGTTGTCCTTCTTCTGCATTTCGGCGGGCGTGCGGTGGTAGCCGGTATTGAGGATTGTGGCTATCGAGCCGTCGTCCTTGTTCAGCGTGGCGTCAAACTGGAGGTATGATACGAAGCCCGTGAGGTCGAGGTTGCGGTGGATGCTTACGGTTGCGGCGGCGCCCTGCAGATAGTTGGCCGCAGAGCGCGAGGAGTGGGGCCGTATGGTGGTGGCGGAGCGGCTGACGGTGGTGGCCTGGAGGGTCTTGCCGAAGGAGAGGTTATTGTTCATCACGAGTCCCATGCCCATGCCGATGCGGTATCTGCCTATGGTGAGGTTCTTTATCCTGCCGAGCTTGCGCAGGGTTAGATAGAAGGAATAGAAGTCGTAGCCCAGGCTGTTGCCGCCCGAGAGGAACGGTTCGCCGGCATCCTGTGCGCCCACAATACCGATGCGGAGGTATTCGCCGCAGGTGTGGTCGAAGCGTATGCTGTGTCTGTATTTGTAGCCCAGATAGCCGTTGGTGTCGCCTTTGCGGGTGTAGAGGGGGATGTTGCCTGTGGCTGCAAACGTGTTTTCGCCCTGGCGCATGAGGGTCTTCATACTGGGGAATCCTTCGCCCTTCCGCTTGCCCACGCGGATGAAGCAGCGCAGGAGCGACCGCTTGACGGCGGTGAGGCTCTTGACCGACAATACTTCCTGCTCGGAGAGCATCCCGTCGGTCACGTATATCTGCTCCAGGATTTCCATTATCTCGCTGTCGGTGAGGAAGGGGATGCGCTCGAGGTCTTCCCTGGTGGCTGTGGTGATGTCCACGGGGTTTGCCTCAAGGTCGCACAGCAGGTCGTATACCTCATCCCAGTCCTGCGCCTCGCCTTCCTCGTCTATCAGGGCGTTGAAGAGGGGTTCCCATTGGCGCGCACCGCCGCTGCTGCCGTCGTCTTGTGCATGGAGATGGCTGGCGGAAGCGAGGATGAGGAGGATGGAAAGGATGAGTGGTTTGACGGTCATGGAGTGGGGGATTAATCAAACAAGCGCCATACGGATTGGGACCCGTATGGCGCTTGATTATAGATAGTCTGTTGTTTCAGTCAGGATTTTACTTGGCCATATCTTCGATTGCCTTGTCTCCACGCTCTCCCTTGTCGCGCTTGCTCAGCGTCATGTAGGCGATTGGAGCAGCAACGAAGATAGAAGACAGTGTACCGAATACCACACCGATAATCATTGCGAATGCGAAGCTGCGGATACTGTCACCACCGAGGATGAAGATACAGAGCAGCACGAGCAATGTAGTGAATGAGGTGTTTACCGTACGGGCAAGTGTCTCATTCAGGGAGTCGTTGAAGATGGTGAAGTAGTCACGCTTCTTGTAGAGGGTCAGGTTCTCACGGATACGGTCGAATACCACCACCTTATCGTTGATAGAGTAACCGATAACGGTAAGGATAGCACCGATGAAGGTCTGGTCTATCTCAAGAGAGAACGGAACTACGTTCCAAAGCAGAGAGTAGAAGCCAAGTACTACGATGGTGTCTATTGCCAAGGCGAATGTAGAACCAAGTGAGAAGGCGATGTTGCGGAAGCGGAGCAGGATATACAGGAAGATGGCAATCAGAGCGAAGATGACGCTGATGATAGCACCGTATGTAATATCCTTAGCCACTGACGGACCTACCTTTGCACTACTGATGATAGAACCTCCGGCACGTACGTCAGGGTTCTTGAATACGTCCACACTCTTCTGTGTCACCATGCCAGCCTCGCTCAATGCCTTGAAGAGGATTTCCTCTACCTCGTCGTCTACGGTCGGGCTGTTGGACTCAATCTTGTAGTTCGTAGAGATACGGATGGTCTTGTGGTCTGTACCGAGTGCCAATGAACTTACGGAGCTGTTAGGGAATGATGCCGTGAGAGCCTTTGTAACGTCCTCCGGCTCTACAGCCTTCTCCAGCTTCACTGTATAGTTGCGTCCTCCGGTGAAGTCGATGCTCTTGCTCAAGCCGCGCACGAAGAAGCTTACTACGAACACTGCCACGAGGATACCCGTGATGGTGAATGTCTTCTTGTACATCTTCATGAAGCCGACATTGTTGTTCTGCAGGAAGTTGCGTGAGATGCGGGTTGTGAATGTCTGGTTCAGCCACTTGTCCTTTGCAAGACGCTTCTCGTAAACGAGGCGTGTGAGGTAAACGGCTGTGAAGAATGAACAGCAGATACCGATGATGAGGGTTGTGGCGAATCCGCGTACAGGACCTGTACCGAATACGAACAGGATGATACCCGTGATGATAGAAGTCAGGTTGGAGTCGAAGATGGCCGAGAAGGCGTTTCCGTAACCTGCATGGATAGCTTCTTTCAGGTTCTTGCCCTTGCGCAGCTCCTCCTTCGTACGCTCATAGATAAGCACGTTGGCATCCACGGCCATACCGAGGGTGAGCACGATACCGGCGATACCAGGCATCGTAAGTGCCGCCTGGAACGACGTCAGGATTCCGAGAGTGAAGAAGAGGTTCACGAGCAATGCGAAGTTTGCCATCATACCAGGGATGAAGTCATACATGAGAATCATGTAGAGCATCAACAGCACGAAAGCAACTGCGAATGAGATGAGACCCTGCTGGATTGACTGTGCACCGAGTGTAGGACCAACCACGTCTTCCTGTACGATACGTGCAGGAGCCGGCATACGTCCTGATTTCAATGTGTTTGCCAGGTCCTTGGTGTCTTCGATTGTGAAGTTACCGGTAATCTGAGAGTTACCGCCGGAAATCTCGCCGTTTACGCGAGGTGCGCTGTATACCACGCCGTCGAGCACGATGGCGATAGCCTTGCCCACGTTGGCCTTTGTCATTTCAGCCCAGCGGCGTGCACCGTCGGAGTTCATTGACATGCTTACGCTCGGACGGCCAGACATCTGGTCGAACTCATCCTTTGCGTCGGTGATTACGTCACCCTCAAGCGGAGCGTGGCCGTTGCTCTGTGTCACCTTCAGTGCGTAGAGCTCGTATACGTTCTTTACAGAAAGTCCGTCGGCTGGCTTTGCGCCCCACAGCAGCTTCACGTCGGATGGGAGAACCTGCTTTGCGGCGGCGGAGTATATAATCTTGTTCACCTCGGCGGTGTCGCGTACGTTGGCATAGCCCACTACGCTCATCGAACCCTGAGGAGCGAGCTGCAGCACGGCGAGCAATGGGTTTGTCTTCTTTGCCTGCTCGAGCTGTGCGCTCTGGTTGTTTGAGGCTGCCTTGGCTGCGGCGCCCTTGTCGGCTGATACAGAAAGCTTTGCAGGTGCGTTCTTTGCTGCCACCTCAGCCTTCTTGGCTGCATCGTCCTTGGCCTCGGCCAGTTTCTTCTCTGCTGCTGCAGTGTCCTTCTTCACAGTCTCGGCACCGCCGTTGGCTACGAGCTGGTCGAGCTGGCGCAGGTATGGAGTAACCTCCTCGCTGTTGTATGTCTCCCAGAACTCGAGGTTTGCGCTTCCTTGCAGGAGCTTGCGCACACGCTCCGGCTCGCGTACACCTGGCATTTCCACCATGATGCGGCCTTCCTGTCCCTCCAGTTTCTGGATATTCGGCTGAACGACACCGAACTTGTCGATACGGTTACGGACAACGTTGTATGAGTTGTCGATAGCCGACTGAACCTGTGCACGGAGAGCCTTCTCCACTTCCTTGTCGCTGCTCTGTGTGCTTACCTGTCCCTTGAGCTGCTGTGTAGCGAAGATCTCGGCGAGACGGTGGCCGGGTGCGTTCTGATGATAATACTTGATGAACAGAGAGATGAAGTCGGTCTGACTTGTCTCTTCTTCCTTCTTAGCCTGCTCCATTGATTTCACGAAGGCAACGTCTGTCTTGTGGTCAGCCAGTGTCTCCACTACGTCAGGAACAGAAATCTCCAAAATAACGTTCATACCGCCCTTGAGGTCGAGTCCCAGACCGATCTGGGTCTCAAGACAACGCTGGTAGGAATAAACGCCAAGGTACTTCACTGAGTCTTTGTAGTCCTGCTGTGCAATAGGATCCTTTATCTTTGCTGCCTGGCTGTCGTAGTAGCCTGTGGCAACTGAGAAAGACAAATAGAAGATGCTTGCAAGAGTCATCAAGACTGCCAGTACAATTACAATTCCTTTGTTCTGCATTTTGTTTTTATTGTTTTAATTATAGTTTTTCAAAAAACTCCCTTTCCGGAGGCTACAAGGTTTTGCTTCCCATGTTTCCATGCTTGGCTTGCCATGCTTCGGGGCGGGGCCTGAGGCATGTCTCCGGGGCTGTGTTTCCTGATGTTTCCAACTGGCTTGTCCGGTGGTCTGCCGGCTGTACTTCTGCCACGAAAGTGCGCATTTCAGGCTACATAGCGTGCAAAGATACTTATTTTTTTTAAACTTATAGGTTAGTCAGTGTCTTTTTTTGCCTTTCGGCTGTGATTTCTTTACAAATCCCCATAGCGGATAGTGGTCAGACACGGCTATGTCCCTATCTACTTTGAAGTTAAACGGCTGCCAGTCGGAGGAGCACATCACGTTGTCGATTCTCACGTAGAAGCCGTTGTAATGATAGGAAATGCCCGGTCCGTTGCCGGTCGCCACATAGCAGTCGGTGAGTGTCTTTGCGAGGCGGTCGTGGCAGTAGGATATCGGGTTGTCGTTGAGGTCGGCGAAGAGCAGCACCGGTTCTCCCTTGCGGCTCTTGATGTATTTTATCACTCCCTCTATCTGCGGCAGACGGCGCTTTGCCGACTCGCCGAGGTTCACGATCATGCGCTTCGAGTCCGTGCCCACGGTTTCCTTCTTCCATTCCCCCTTCACCATGCGCTTGAACTCCTGCCTGTCTTCGGGCGAGAGTCCGCTTCCCTCGAAGTGGCAGTTTATCACCGTTGTCCTGTCGCCGTTGATGAGCACCTCGTATGCGGCGCAGACGCAGCCCCTGAGGTCGGTGTTGATATGGGTCTTCGAGAGTATGGGATACTTGCTGAGTATCATCTGTACATCGCTGTATGTAGCGTTGCGCGCCGTGTCGATATACTGGTATTCCTTGCTGAATATGTCGTGGACTTCCTTGTTGTAGTCGCTCTCCTGCATGCACACTATGGCAGCGCCGCTGCCGTTCACGTATTCGGCTATCTTCTGCAGTCCGTTTTCGTCGTTTCTGTTGAACATGAAAACGTTGTACGACATCACCTTTATGGCGTCGTCGGGTGTGGAGTGGGGGATGTTGACGGGCGAATAGGTGCGCGTGGGGATGTAGCACACCACGAATCCCAGCACGGGGATGATGACGTACAGCTTCTTGAACATCAGAAACAGCGCCAGGAATGTCGTGTTGACGATGAGCAGTATGGGGTAGGCGAGTCCCAGACTGGATGTTATCGGGTGCTCCTGCGGGTTCAGCCGGTAACTGAACCCCACTAAAAGCATAACGATGATGGTTGCCACGTTTGCGCCAACCATCATCTGTAGGGTGAATTTCTTTAGTCTGTCAAGCATATATACCTAATGTGTCGTGTAGTGTGGGGGCTGCTGCGCCGCCGTTCGTGGCGCGGCAGTCCTTGTGTCGGGCGGGGCTTATTCCCTGCTCTTGTCGAAGAGCTTCTTCTTTTCCTCCGCCGATAGACTGTCGTAGCCGCTCTTCCTCACCTTGTCGAGGATGCGGTCCACCTCGTCCTGTTCCTTTTTCTTGCGCGCGTTGTATTCCCAGTCGGTCTCCCTGCGGCTTGTGGTGTTGAAGCGGCTGGCGTTCTTGCCGGTGTGCTTCTCCCAGTAGTCCTTCATCTTGCCGAAGATGCTCTGGCTCCTGTCCCCGTAACCGTACATGCCGCCGCCGTATCTGTTCTTGCGCCAGTATCTTATAAGGAGATAGCCGAAGAGCATTCCGCCGAGGTGGGCGAAGTGGGCCACGCTGTCGCCCGGCATGCCGAGTCCGAGTGACAGCTCCAGTGCGGCATACAGTATTACGAACCATTTTGCCTTGATAGGCACGGGCAGCGGGAAGATGAAGATCCTCTCGTCGGGGAATAGCATTCCGAAGGCGAGCAGTATGCCGTAGATGGCTCCCGACGCGCCCACGGTGGTCCAGCTGCCGAGCACCGCCTCGCTGTTGTGCACCACGGTCATTATGTCGCCGAATCCGAATCCCGGAATCTGTTCCGACGCCATGGTGTAGAACGATATGAACTGTGCTATCATCTGTATCACTCCGGCTCCGGCTCCGCACACGAGATAGTATGTGAGGAAGCGCTTCGGCCCCCATACGTTCTCCACGATGCGTCCGAACATCCAGAGGGCGAACATATTAAAGAATATGTGGGTCAGCCCTGCATGCATGAACATGTAGGTGAAGATCTGGAAGATGTGGAAATCCGAAGACAGGAAGAAATGCAGCCCGAGCATGTCGTTTAGGTCGATGCCGAGTCTGCCGAACACGAAGTCCGCCGCGAACATCAATGCATTGATGATGAGCAGATTCTTTGTTATTGCAGGTATGTCACGCATTGTCGTAATCCTTTATATATAATTAATTTGGAGGGCAAAAGTACTAAAAATATCCGTGAAAAGCTATAAAAAGGGGCTTTAAGGCGCTTTTTTTAATCATATTCATAACTTTTTCCTGTTTTTTATTTGATTTATAAAAGTATTGCGCTATATTTGCGAAACGTTTTACTGCTGCAAACGGCATTTGAGTTGCATCAATACGCATTTTGCCAGTACAAAGACAACAAAACATTACTAATATTAAAACAATAACAATTATGAACAAGACAGAACTTATTGACAAAATCGCTGCTGGCTCCGGTTTGAGCAAGGCAGATTCTAAGAAGGCTCTCGATGCTACACTTGCAGCTATAAAGGACGCTCTCGTAGAAGGCGACAAGATTGCTTTGATTGGTTTCGGTACATTCAGCGTTAACGAGCGTCCGGCCCGCGAAGGTATCAACCCTGCTACAAAGCAGAAGATTCAGATTGCAGCCAAGAAGGTTGCCAAGTTCAAGGCTGGTGCCGAGCTCGACGGTGCTCTGAACTAATATCGCTTTTTCATAGGCATCGCATGTGGCGCCGCCCCTCGGCGTCATGCATATCAGACAAAAGGCTCCCGTGTATCCCACGGAAGCCTTTTCCTATTTTTGTATTCTCAATTGACTTTCCCTCCGGCCGCCGAACTTCGTTTCTTAATTCTTAGTTCTATAATTGGCTTTCCCTCCGGCCGCCGAACGTTGTTTCTTAATCGTCAAAGCCGACAATTCTTAATTCTATAATTCTTAATCGTCAAAGCCGACAATTCTTCATTCTTCATTCTTCATTCTTAATTCTTAATTCTTAATTCCTTCCCTTGTGCAGCTGAAACTCCACCCTGTCGGCAATCATTTCGGGTGCGATGCCCGTCAGACAGGGGTAGTTGCCGCGTATGCACGGCTTGTTGCCATAGATGCTGCACGGGCGGCAGGGCATATCCACCATCACGGCATTGTCGGGGTCCTGTCCCCAACCCATGAATCCTGTGAATGGATGCGTCGCCCCCCATACGCTCACCACGGGTGTGTCCACGAGCGAGGCGAGGTGCATATTTGAACTGTCCATCGAGACCATCACGTCGAGATGACTCATTAGCACCAGTTCGTCGCGTATGCCGCCGAGCTGTGCCGAGGCGTTCTCAAGCCTGTCATTGCGCGATGCCCATTCCTGCATTATGCGGTTCTCCTCCTTTCCGCCGCCGAAGAGGAATATCCTGCTCCCGGGATGCCTGCCGGCGATGATGCCGAGCGTCTGTTCCATCTGTGCTGCAGGGTATATCTTACCCTTGTGGGCGGCAAACGGCGCCACTCCTATCCACGGCTCGTCCTTTCTGCGCACTTGGAACGCTTCGGGCAGCGTGGCCAGGTCGCCCTTCCCTTCGGGGAAGATAGACTTGAAGCGTGTGTCCACGGGGTATCCGAGCGCTGCGAACACGTCGGCGTAGTTCTGGAACGAGGTGGGCAGCTGCTCCAGCCTCTTGCCCGTCTGCGCCGTGAGCTGGTGTCTCAGATTGCGGTGCTTGTCGATGTGGGCCACCTTGAAGCGGTCGATGTTGAAGCGCATTCTTAGGTAGCGCGAGCGCAACACGCTGTGAAGGTCGGCTATGGCGGTGAAGTTCTTCGCCATCAGCCTGCGGTAGAGGGCGTTGAGCCCCTTCACGCCGTGGTATTCGTTCTTCAGGTCGGCCTCCATGAAGCTGACGTTATGTGGCATGTGCTCGAAGAACGGGCGCGCGAATTTCTGGCTGAGCATGGTAATCCTCAGGTCGGGATACTGTTCAGCCAGCGACTGGATGACGGGCACTGTCATTGCCACGTCGCCCATTGCCGAGAATCTGATTACGAGGATGTGCTCCTTCTTCATTATTTCTTGTTGGCGTAGAGTACGGGGTTTGTGGCCGGGTCGTTATACATCTTCATCTGCTTGTACACCTTCATGTATTTCCTTCCGGCCTCGATGTCGGCAAGGAGCTGGTCGATTGCCGTGCTGAGGTCCACCTGCTGCTCGAGCAGCACGTTGAGCTTGGCCTGGCATTTCTCCTTGTGCTCTTGTGTGGCGTCGGTGCGCTCTGCCTGCTCCTTCATGTGGTAGATCTTGAGGGCGAGGATAGAGAGACGGTCCACTGCCCATGCCGGGCTTTCGGTGTTGATGGTAGCATCCGGCAATACCTTTACGTCGCTGTATTTCATGCGGAAATAACTGTCGATCTGCTCCACGAGGTCCGTGCGGTCCTGGTTGCTGCGGTCGATGCGGCGCTTCAGCTTGAGGGCCTCCAGCGGGTCGATGTGCGGGTCGCGGATGATGTCCTCCAGATGCCACTGCACGGTGTCTATCCAGCACTTCAGATAGAGTCTGTTCTCCACCGAATCGCGGTCATAGGGGTTGTTTATCGCTGTGTCCACATTGTCTTTCACGTGATAGTCGTTGATAGCAAGGTTGAACACCTTGTTGCATAGCTGTGTGAATGTCATAATGTCTGTTTCTTGTAATTTTCGGCAAATCTAATAAAATAATTTCAGATAGCCAACGAAAAGTCGATAAATTGCCACCAAGAGGGTCAAATGTCTCTCTGCACACCTCTTGTCCGTGCTCCGGTGCGGCATCGCCGTCCCCTCGGCTTCCCGGCTGGAAACGTCCTGTTTGTCAGGGAGTCAAGCCCTTGTCTTGAAAGCCATTTGCCAAACAATAATGAGGCATTTGGTTCGCTTTTTGGTATTTGCTGTATTTTTTTACCATATTCTTTGAGTGAGAACTTTTTGTAGGGTTTTATCATATAAATTAGTTTTTTTTTGTAAATTTGCATTCGAAAAGAAATACAATCAAATTATAGCACTAACCATACCAACTTTATTATGAAAAATAAATAATTGGAAATATTGGAGGTGGATGGCTCGGGACAGAACTTGGCGGAACCATCGCCGGCTACATGTTTGACTTAACTTATTAATTTGATTATATAAATGAAAAAAATTATAACGTATATCTTTTTTGGTGCATATTATATCCAGGTATTTGTAAGAGAGGCGATAATCCATATTGCAGAACCTTTCGTTAGATTTTTTTTAATCATAGTATTCAGTTTGTTGCCAATTGCAAAAAGGAATTTCAAGAAAAGAGGAATAACAATGAAACAACATATTGACGAATCATTTTCATCTTGCCGAAAGATGGAGCGTAATGATATACTCGGAAGTACTCAGTCGAGGACCGAATTTCATCTGACCATTTTTATATCCCTTTTCTTCCTTGAAATAATAATGATTACCAAGCGTATTCTGAATATTGAGAAGCTGAATTATATATTACATAATGGCAAAATCGCTGTCATTTGTATATGCCTGTTCTCGACATCTTTCCTCGTATCCGGAATAGTAAATTATATACTTAAAGGAAAAAGATTGCAGACTCTGGAATACAAGCCCAAAAAATATAAGGTTAAATCCCTCTTGATATACTTAACATTTTGCATTGCAACTGTGGCTATATTCATAATACTTTGTGAGACTTCGTAAACTTCTTGATAATGAGAATGATTATGTAAATTCTTGTACAAATCGTGGCTATGATGAGGCCCGTTTGCCGATACAATCATGCTTTTTGTCTTTCAGAACGTTAAAAACCTGTCAAGAGGGTTGACGGAATGAAATAAAAAACGTATCTTTGTCCGCTGTTATACCATATTATATATATAAGGAGGGAAAATTTTAAACACTTTATAAGCTGAATAGTATGAAAAAGAGAACATTGGCTGCGATGCTTGCAATGGTGGCGCTGTCTGCCGGTGCACAGTCGAAGCTTGACTTGCAGAGCCTTACCCGCATGCAGGAACTCAAGGAGCAGGTGGAGACATCTGCCCTGCAGAAAGGCATGACGCCACAGAAGGCTGCCATGCAGGAGACAATCGATGTAGTTGTGAAGATGAAAGACGGTGTGGAGGCGAAGAGCCTCGCCGAGCAGGGATTCGAGGTGAAGGCCGGCCGCGGAGAAGTGGCTGTGGTCACACTGCCGCTCAGCCGCATTGAGGAACTCAACAACGTGGAGGATGTAGAGAGCATCGGATACGGACAGAAGTTCAATATGAAGCTCACTGTGGCGCATCCGCAGACTGGAGTGGACAAGGTTCATTCGGGCGAAGGACTCAGCATGCCGTACAAGGGAAAGGGCGTGCTCATCGCCGACGTGGACCAGGGATTCGACCCGTCACACCCGTTCTTCCTCGACAAGGACGGAAACACCCGCGTGAAGCTGTATTACAAGGGAGGAAAGAGCTATACAGACCCTGCTGCCGTGGTGGCTGCAGGAACAGATACGTATGATACATACCACGGCTCCCATGTGATAGGTATCGCCGGAGGCTACTTCAGCAACGACGACTTCACAATCTCGGGCGTGGCACCGGAGTCAGACCTCGCCATGGCAACGTACCAGTATGGCTATGACACGGAGCTGATAACCATCGTGGAGAAGCTCGCCAACTTCGCTGCAGAGCGCAAGGAACCTCTCGTAATCAACCTCTCGCTCGGAGACAACAACGGTCCGCACGACAGCTCGCGCCAGCTCGTTTCATATCTCAACAAGGTTATCGCTGACAATGCGGCGATAGTATGTATCGCTGCCGGAAACGAGGGAACATACCCTATCGTGCAGAAGAAGACCTTCGCTTCGGACACCGACGAGATGACGGCATACCTGTATGTGGATCCGGACCTCGTGGCATATTACGGATTCAGCCCTAACTGCTCGCTGTGGGCGAAGGGAACGGAGCCGTTCAACGTATCTTTCGTATTGTATGACACGCAGAGCAAGAAGATTCTGAAGAGATATGACCCGAGCGTGACCATCCTCAAGACAAGCGGCACGGGAGCCGGCGAGGATTTTTCGAAGTATTTCACAGGAACGCTCCGACAGACCCGCAAGGCATACACGGAAACCGACAAGTATGGCGTGGAGATCACGATGAGCGGCACGCGTATCCTCAGCCGTGTGGTTCCGGGATATATAGTCACGGCATCCTCGGGCAGAGAGGTGGTATGCTATGCTTCGGACATGACATACCTCATAAGCGGAGTGGAGAACACGATATATGGCTCTAACTATATCCCGGCAGAAGGCGTTACGGCCGACGGAACCATCAACAACATGGCTGCCGGAACGAATGCCGTAATCGTGGGCTCATACAACAGCCGCGACATGGGTACATACAAGAACGGCGAGAGCTACTCGCTCAGCTCATTCGGAGAGACAAACAAGCTGGGCGACATCTCCTCATTCTCAAGCTGGGGAACAATAGACGGAGTGTCCATGCCGGACATCGCCGCCCCGGGCTCGCTCGTGGAGTCTGCCACAACGACGGCATACATGAGCATGATGCAGCAGTATGACGGAGGATACACCAACTCCGTGAAGGTGGGGTCGAAGACCTACTACTGGAAGGTGAACATAGGTACGTCGATGGCCACCCCATACATGAGCGGTGTGGCTGCCCTCTGGCTGGAGGCCGACCCGACGCTCACCACAGCACAGATAAAGGAAATCGCCAAGGCTACTGCCATCAAGGACGACAAGGTGAAGACTACGGCAAACCCGGTGCAGTTCGGCGCAGGCAAGATTGACGCATACAACGGACTGAAGCGTGTCCTCGAAAACCGCGTGAATGCCCTCCGCGGTGTGGATGCCGACAAGGAGATACTGTTCCGCGCCACAGGCGACAATGCGTATGAGGCTTATGTGGCTGGCGAAACGGCAATCACCGTGAACGTGTACGACATGAGCGGACGCCAGGTATACAGCCGCCGCACGTCGGGCGACTCCGTGACATTCTCGCTCGCCGGCATGCCTAAGGGCATCTATGCAGTGGAACTTTGCGGCAGCAAGACAAGCCACAGACTGAAGATGGCCGTGAAGTAATCCGGCAGACAACATCCCGATAAAAACAAAACAACCGAGAAAGCAAGCCCCTCCGGCACTTTCTCGGTTGTTTTTCCTATTAATTCTTAATCGGCGAAGCCGACAATTCTTCATTCTTCATTCTTCATTCCTACAGCTTCTCTCCGAAGCAAAGGTCGCCAGCATCCCCGAATCCCGGCACGATATACTTGTGCTCGTTCATACCCGGGTCGATGGCGGCACACCAGATGGTAGTATCGGCATCCGGCAGATGCGTCTTGATGTAGTCCACACCCTCGGGCGTGGCGAGCACACAAGCCACATGTACATGCTTCGGCTTGCCCTTCGATACGAGAGCCTCATAGCCCAACTCCATCGAACCGCCCGTGGCAAGCATCGGGTCGGCGATGATCAGCGTCTTGCCGTCGAGGTTAGGCGTGGCGAGGTATTCAATGTGAATGCCCACCTGCGTCTGCTCCTTGTCGGTATACTTGCGGAAGGCGCTTACGAAGGCATTGCCTGCATGGTCGAACACATTGAGGAAACCCGTGTGGAACGGCAGTCCGGCGCGGAATATCGTAGCGATGACGATATCGTCGGCAGGCACGTTCACCTTGGCCTCGCCCAGTGGCGTCTGCACCGCCTTTTCGGTGTATTCGAACGTCTTGCTCATCTCATACGCCATTATCTCGCCGATACGGCGGATGTTGTTGCGGAAAAGGAGCCGGTTCCGCTGGTAGTCCTTGTCGCGCACCTCTGCCAGATACTGGTTCATCACAGAGTTCTGTTTACTGAAGTCTATTACTTTCATCTATGTAATGTTTTTTGTTTTTCAATCTTTGCAAAAGTAAGCAAATTGTAAATAATAAATGGCAAGTAGGTTTTGCAAATACATCAGTGTGCGATAACATTTAAATAACTTTAACCTAAAAATGAGTGGCTGTATACAATTTTGGCTTCGTTCTCTTTGTTGAAAAACAGTTTTTTGCTACCTTTGCCCCGATTTAAAAAAGATTTGAAAGTAGGTATTTTTAATAGAATAGGTATTCTACGGTAACTAAGAGATTTTTCACACTAAATACATTAATAAAAATGGCAAGATTTGATAAGTCAGTTTTAGAGAAGTATGGAATCACAGGTACTACTGAGGTTCTCTACAATCCTTCTTATGAGGTATTGTTCAACGAAGAGACAAAAGCAGGTCTCGAGGGTTTCGAGGTTGGTCAGGAGACTGAGCTCGGTGCAGTAAACGTAATGACTGGTATCTACACCGGTCGTTCGCCTAAGGACAAGTTCATCGTTGACGACGAGAACTCTCACGATACAGTATGGTGGGATTCTGAGGAATATCACAACGACAACCACAAGGCTACTCCAGAGGCTTGGGCTGCTGTAAAGGAAATCGCAAAGAAGGAGCTTTCTAACAAGAAGCTGTTCGTAGTAGACGGCTTCTGCGGAACTCACAAGGACACTCGTATGAAGGTTCGCTTCATCGTAGAGGTTGCTTGGCAGGCTCACTTCGTAACAAATATGTTCATCCGTCCTCAGAACGAGGCTGAGTTCGACCAGGAGCCGGACTTCATCGTATACAACGCTTCTAAGGCAAAGGTTGAAAACTGGAAGGAGCTTGGTCTCCACTCAGAGACAGCCGTTGTATTCAACGTTACTTCTAAGGAGCAGGTTATCATCAACACATGGTACGGCGGTGAGATGAAGAAGGGTATGTTCTCTATGATGAACTACTTCCTCCCATTGAAGGGCATGGCTTCTATGCACTGCTCTGCCAACACCGACATGAACGGCGAGAACACTGCTATCTTCTTCGGTCTGTCTGGTACTGGTAAGACTACTCTCTCTACCGATCCTAAGCGTAAGCTCATCGGTGACGACGAGCACGGATGGGATGACGAGGGCGTGTTCAACTTCGAAGGTGGTTGCTACGCTAAGGTTATCAACCTCGACAAGGAGTCTGAGCCAGACATCTACGGTGCCATCCGTCGCGACGCTCTCCTTGAGAACGTTACTGTTGACAAGAATGGTAAGATTGACTTCGCAGATAAGACAGTTACCGAGAATACTCGTGTTTCTTATCCTATCTACCACATCAAGAACATCCAGCGCCCATTCTCTCAGGGTCCTGCCGCTAAGCAGGTTATCTTCCTGTCAGCTGACGCTTTCGGAGTTCTGCCTCCAGTTTCTGTCCTGAACGCAGAGCAGACCAAGTACTACTTCCTCTCTGGATTCACAGCTAAGCTGGCTGGTACAGAGCGCGGTATCACTGAGCCTACTCCTACATTCTCTGCTTGCTTCGGTCAGGCTTTCCTTGAGCTGCATCCTACTAAGTATGCTGAGGAGCTGGTTAAGAAGATGGAGAAGAGCGGCGCTAAGGCTTACTTGGTAAACACTGGATGGAACGGTACTGGCAAGCGTATCTCTATCCGCGATACTCGTGGTATCATCGACGCTATCCTCGACCACTCTATCGACGCTGCGCCTACAAAGACTATCCCATTCTTCAACTTCGTTGTTCCTACACAGCTCGAAGGCGTTGATCCTAACATCCTTGACCCACGCGACACTTACGCTGACGCTGCACAGTGGGAGGAGAAGGCTAAGGACCTCGCAGCCCGCTTCATCAAGAACTTCAAGAAGTATGAGACTAACGAGGCTGGTAAGGCTCTCGTAGCAGCTGGTCCACAGCTCTAATAAGGAAACATATTTCTTAAAATAGAATCATTCCCGTCCTGACAATTGCTGTCTGGACGGGAATTTTTGTATGCAGTGTGGGGCTTAATCCGACTGGAAATCAGTACATCGCATGTGGCGGTGCGTCATAAAGGAGAAACAAATGCTGATATCTATGAAAGAGGAAAGTCCGAAAAGGAAAGCCGTGTGGCTGGTAGTTGCCGCACTGGTGGCTGCCGCACTGCCTGCCATGGCACAGATGCCGGAGCGCAATGCTGACAACGTGAAGAAGTATTCCGAAATATGCAAGCGGAACATATACAAGGAGATGCACGGTATGTACCGAAAGGCGGGCGGGGCGCTGAAATTCCCGTTCCTCGCCCCAGGCAGCAGCCAGTATCTCGACATGCTCTGGGACTGGGATTCATGGCTCAGCGACGTGGCTCTACGCCAGATTCTGAAAGACAGGGGAACGGCGAAAGACAGCATCGAGGCCCTCGGCTATGAGAAAGGCTGTGTGCTCAATGCACTCAGCTACGGCGGAATGGACGGATGGATTCCAATATGGATAGAGCGCAACGCACCGAGCCGCGAGGAGATGCTCAAGAAGCGCAACCCATGGAAGAGCAACATGCACAAGCCTACACTCGCACAGCATGCCGCATTCATAGTGAGGACGATGAACGGCGACGCCGAATGGCTCAGGGATGACTTCTATTACCTCCAGGCGTTCGAATCGAAATACATGAACTGGCACCGCCACAAGCAGACAGGACTTCTCTACTGGGAGACGGATGAGGCAATAGGCGTGGACAATGACCCGAGCACCTTCTACCGTCCGCACGAAAGCTCCGGGTCGATTTTCCTTAATGCACTGATGTATAAGGAACTGAAGAGTATGGCATATCTGGCCGGATGCCTGAAGCTCGACGAAATCGGCAAGAGCTACGAGCGCGACGCCGAACAGCTGAAGCAGTGTATAATCGAGAACTGCTGGGACCGGCGAGACCGCTTCTATTATAGCGTGGACCTCAATCTGCTGCCTGTAGAGAAGCCGGACATCAAGGCGCTGAATCCGGGCGACCTGTATCTTCACGTGGGGCAGCCGCGCTCTTACGACTGTCTGATACAGCGCTTCGACGTATGGAGCGGCTTCATGGCGATGTGGGCAGGGATAGCCACAAGGCAGCAGGCTGCCGACATCGTGGAAAGGCATTACCGCGACACCACGTCGTTCAATGCACCTGCCGGCGTGAGGACTCTCTCGCCTCTGGAGAAGATGTATAACGTGAAGGCGAGCGGCAATCCCTCGTCGTGGCAGGGGCCGGTGTGGATAAACGTGAACTACCTCGTTTTCCGCGGACTTCTCAATTACGGATATACGGATGATGTGCGTGAGCTTGCAGAGAAGACCGTACTGCTGCTCGGCAGGGACTTCGAGCGCTTCGGCGCACTCCATGAATATTATATCCCCGACAACGGGGAGCCGGTATTGAACAAAGGCTTCCAGAACTGGAACTTCCTCGTGCTTAATATGATTGCATGGCTTGAAGGGAGGCAGATGGTGGAGGAATTCTGACCAAGCCGAAAGCGGGAGACAGACACTTGAACCAAGTGCTTGTCTCCCGCTTAATCTTTTATCTCCGTGCCGACCTCATGGTCAGCCTCCCGTCCTGCTTATTTTCCCATGTCTATCTTCCAGTTGCCGTCCTTGTCCTTGCGCATCTTGATGTCGTTGGCTTCCTCCTCGCCGTTTCCGTAGACCACCTTCATCTTCACGTTGGCCGTATTGCCGTCCTTGGCAATCTCCTCACTGATGGTTTCAAAAGACTTGATGTCGTCCTTCTTAGAGATTGACTTCTCGCCCTTGTCCTTGATAAGTGCCGCAAGCTGCTTCTTGCTCTCTTGGAAGTCGGCGGACTCCATATCCTTGTCGCTGAAATAAATCAGGTCTACATATCCCTCGAAGTCTTTGTCAACAAGGCATTTCATTGATTTCTCGGCAACGGCCTTGGGTGTGTTTCCGCCGCTGCATGATGCGATGAAGAGTGTGATGAGAACAACTCCTAAAAAAATACTAAGTCTTTTCATAATAATTTTTTTAATTGGTTAGAAATATGGCGACCCTTGTGTCGGAGGTGCGCCGTTAAAACGAAAATCCGTCTTGGAAATGTGCCACCATGTGCAGATGGTGCGATTTAAGGTAGTCGGAAGGCAGGATGACATTCTTCAGCTTCATCCCGGGAAACCCCATGTTGTGGCGCCTGCCCTCGGCGGGGCTGATGCCGTGGGTGGAGTAGGCGAGCTCCACGAGTTCACTGCAATACATCTTCGTAGTGTCGCTGATGTCGTAGTCGTGGTCAAAGAGCACACCGCATCTGTATATCTCCAGGGCCTTCCTTGCGCTCCCTGCCGCCACGCGGCGGTCAACGCATCTCAGTATGCATCCCTTGGATGCCCTTATCGACGAGAAGAAGCTTTCTATCGGCTCCATCTTCACTCTGTCCACGTCGCCCTCGAAATCCGGTTCGTCGGGCACGGCATGTACCACCATCACCCTTCCGTCCCGTACCACTGCGATGCCGCAGTGGGAATAGTCGCTTCCGCCGCCGGCATAGGCAACGGCATGGCTCGTCAGTCCCGTGCCCCGGCGCAGCACTATGTCGCCGTCTTCCGCCGCACACCCATCAGGCAAGATGCAGTGTGGACTTCCGCCGCCATGGCATGACACGGCGGCCGTCAGCGCCGCAAGGATAACCAGCGCACATGTATATGTAAGAATCCTTGCACCTCTACACATATTGCCGTTCTGAAAGATTTACAGATGCAAATATAGCATTAAATCCGGTCTGTTCAAAATATATGTGGCAGAAAATGCGTTTTTTTTCTTGAAAGGTTTTCCTCTTGTTCAAACGGATTCAATGGATAGGGCATCAGAATTCAATGGGCAGGATGTCATTCTGATGCAAATTGTTTGTCTTGTGTCTGTCATCCCTATATACCTTATTATATATATATAGGACTGAAGAATTATGCCTCACGCCAATCCTTTGTTTGCTTTCCGTTGCAGAAAGTCCCTTGTTGATGCCCCTTGCCTGGATGTTGAGGCATTAATCCGTAATAATTCTTTCTCTGTCAAAACCTTAGACACTGGCTTGAAATGAAATATTAACGGGTTTTTAATGTTATCAACAGTTAATAAACCATATCTTATGCAAAATAACAAGTGTAAAATATGCTATGAGATTCTATCTATTAGGTATTATGGAAAAAAGTTCTTACCTTTGCAACCCAAAATGGTCGTATGGCTGCGACTATGCATAAACACCTTAGATAATAACAAAATATAAATATAAAATTAAAAATTAAAAACAATGCCTACAATTCAGCAATTGGTAAGAAAAGGCAGAAAGGTGCTTGTTGATAAGAGCAAGTCTCCGGCTTTGGATTCATGTCCTCAGCGTCGTGGAGTCTGCGTTCGTGTCTACACCACAACGCCTAAGAAGCCTAATTCGGCAATGAGAAAGGTTGCCCGTGTTCGTTTGACAAACCAGAAAGAGGTCAACTCTTACATCCCAGGAGAGGGACACAACCTGCAGGAGCACTCAATCGTGCTTGTTCGCGGTGGACGTGTGAAGGACCTTCCTGGTGTTCGTTATCACATCGTGCGTGGTACACTTGATACCGCTGGTGTTGCTAACCGTACACAGCGCCGCTCAAAGTATGGAGCTAAGCGTCCAAAGCAGAAGTAATCAATAACCGAGAGGTTTAAAATCCGACATTTTAATCGTTTTGCTGGAGAATTGTTAAAAAGGTTGAGTAAGCACTCCGGAGGGAGTACTGAAGAAAACATTAAACAGCCCCTGCAGAATTAATTTCAAAACAAGAAATGAGAAAAGCAAAACCAAAGAAGCGTGTGATCCTTCCGGATCCCGTGTTCAACGACCAGAAGGTCTCAAAGTTTGTGAACCACCTTATGTATGATGGTAAGAAAAACACATCATACGAAATTTTCTACAAAGCATTGGATACTGTAAAGGAGAAGATGGCAAGCGAGGAGAAGACTCCACTCGAAATCTGGAAGACTGCCCTCGACAATATCACTCCGCAGGTTGAGGTAAAGAGCCGCCGTATCGGTGGTGCCACTTTCCAGGTGCCTACAGAAATCCGTCCTGACCGCAAGGAAAGCATCTCTATGAAGAATATGATCGCTTTCGCCCGCAAGCGCGGCGGAAAGTCTATGGCTGACAAGCTTGCTGCTGAGATTATGGATGCCTTCAACAATCAGGGCGGTGCCTTCAAACGTAAGGAGGACATGCACCGTATGGCTGAGGCTAACCGTGCGTTCGCTCACTTCAGATTTTAATTTAAGATAAGGTAAAAAGAATCATGGCAAAGCAAGATTTACATTTGACCCGTAATATCGGTATTATGGCTCACATCGATGCCGGTAAGACAACAACTTCTGAGCGTATTCTGTTCTATACAGGTAAGACTCACAAGATTGGCGAGGTTCACGATGGTGCCGCTACGATGGACTGGATGGCCCAGGAGCAGGAGCGTGGTATTACCATCACATCCGCTGCTACAACATGTAACTGGAATTATGAGGGAAAATCCTACAAGATCAACTTGATTGATACTCCGGGACACGTTGACTTCACGGCCGAGGTAGAGCGTTCACTGCGTGTACTTGATGGTGCTGTTGCTACTTACTGTGCAGTAGGCGGTGTTCAGCCACAGTCTGAGACCGTATGGCGCCAGGCTGACAAATACAACGTTCCTCGTCTGGGTTACGTAAATAAGATGGACCGTTCTGGTGCTGACTACTATGATGTACTCCGCCAGATGAAAGAGGTTCTTGGCGCTAACCCTGTTTCTCTCGTTTGCCCTATCGGCAGCGAAGAGACTTTCAAGGGCGTAATTGACCTTATCAAGATGAAGGCTATCCTCTGGCACGATGAGACAATGGGTGCCGAGTATGAGGTAGACGATATCCCTGCCGACCTCAAGGATGAGGCTGAGGAGTGGAGAGGCAAGCTGCTTGAGGCTGCTGCTGAATTCGATGAGGCTCTCATGGAGAAATACTTCGAGGATCCGGATTCTATAACAGAAGATGAAATAAAGGCTGCTATCCGCAAGGGTACTCTCGCTATGGAGTGTACACCTGTTCTCTGTGGTTCTTCATTCAAGAACAAGGGTGTTCAGACTTTGCTCGACTATGTTTGTGCATTCCTGCCTTCACCACTGGATACTCCTAACATCGTTGGTACAAACCCAACTACAGGTGAGGAAGAGGATCGCAAGCCGTCTGAGGACGAGCCTACTTCGGCTCTTGCGTTCAAGATCGCTACTGACCCGTATGTTGGTCGTCTCGTGTTCTTCCGCGTTTACTCAGGTAAGGTTGTTGCAGGTTCTTATGTCTACAACACTCGCTCAGGAAAGAAGGAGCGCGTAAGCCGTCTGTTCCAGATGAACTCAAACAAGCAGGTTCCGATGGAGATGATCGACGCCGGTGATATCGGTGCTGGTGTAGGCTTCAAGGATATCCGCACAGGTGATACTCTTTGTGATGAGGCACATCCTATCGTTCTCGAGTCTATGACATTCCCTGATCCTGTGATCGGTATTGCTGTAGAGCCGAAGAGCCAGGCTGACGTTGACAAGCTCGGTATCGGTCTTGCTAAGTTGGCTGAAGAGGACCCGACCTTCACAGTTCATACTGACGAGCAGAGCGGTCAGACCGTTATCTCTGGTATGGGTGAGCTTCACCTCGATATCATCCTTGACCGTCTGAAGAGAGAGTTCAAGGTTGAATGTAACCAGGGTAAGCCTCAGGTTAACTACAAGGAGGCTATCACCAAGACTGTCAACCTCCGTGAGGTTTACAAGAAGCAGTCTGGTGGTCGTGGTAAGTTCGCTGATATCATCGTAAACGTTGGTCCTGTTGATGAGGACTACAAGCAGGGCGGTCTGCAGTTCATTAACGAGGTTAAGGGTGGTAACATTCCTAAGGAATTCATCCCGTCAGTTCAGAAGGGCTTCGAGGGCGCCATGAAGAACGGTGTGCTCGGTGGTTACCCAATGGACAGCATGAAGGTTACACTTCTCGACGGTTCTTATCACCCTGTAGACTCTGACCAGTTGTCATTCGAGGTTGCTGCTATCAATGCTTACAAGAATGCTTGTGCTAAGGCAGGTCCAGTTCTTATGGAGCCTATCATGAAGCTTGAGGTTGTTACTCCGGAGGAGAACATGGGTGATGTTATCGGTGACTTGAACAAGCGTCGTGGACAGGTTGAAGGAATGGACGAGACCCGTTCCGGTGCTCGTATCGTTCGTGCAATGGTTCCATTGTCAGAGATGTTCGGTTATGTAACAGCTCTCCGTACTATCACTTCTGGTCGTGCAACAAGCTCTATGGAGTATGACCACCACTCACCACTGTCAAGCTCTATCGCCAAGACAGTTCTCGAGGAAATCAACGGTCGCACAGACCTCATCTAATAAAAGGAAAAATATGGAAAGGGCGGGACGCCTCTTAGCGTATGACTCTTAATGGGCGTGCCTGTCTCCTTTCCATTTTAAACTATAACATAAAATAAAACAATGAGTCAGAAAATCAGAATCAAGCTGAAGTCTTATGACCACAAGTTGGTTGACAAGTCAGCAGAGAAAATCGTGAAGGCTGTAAAGGCCACAGGCGCAATCGTCAGCGGTCCTATTCCATTGCCTACACACAAGCGTATCTTCACCGTTAACCGCTCTACCTTCGTGAACAAGAAGTCTCGCGAGCAGTTCCAGTTGAGCGACTACAAGCGTCTTATCGACATCTACAGCTCTACAGCAAAGACTGTTGACGCGCTGATGAAGCTCGAGTTACCAAGCGGTGTAGAAGTAGAAATCAAAGTATAGTTTAATTTTTAATATTAATTGAAATGCCAGGATTAATTGGAAAAAAAATCGGAATGACATCCGTTTTCAGTGCCGACGGTAAGAATGTACCGTGCACTGTTATCGAAGCAGGTCCTTGTGTTGTGACTCAGGTAAAGACCGTTGAAAAGGACGGTTACCAGGCCTATCAGTTGGCTTACGGCGAGATGAAGGAGAAGAATACCACTAAACCTATGCTCGGCGTATTCAAGAAGGCAGGTACAACACCAAAGAGACACTTGGCCGAGTTCAAGTTTGATGAGGAGTACAACCTCGGTGACACTATCACAGTTGAGATCTTCAACGAAGCAAAGTTTGTTGACGTTGTAGGTACTTCAAAGGGTAAAGGTTTCCAGGGTGTCGTTAAGCGTCACGGATTCGGCGGTGTAGGTCAGAGTACTCACGGACAGGACGACCGTGCCCGCAAGCCAGGATCTATCGGAGCTTGTTCTTACCCAGCCAAGGTGTTCAAGGGAATGCGCATGGGTGGACAAATGGGAGGTGACAGAGTGACAACTCAGAACCTCAAGGTGTTAAAGGTAATTCCTGAGCACAACCTGATCCTCGTGAAGGGTAGTGTTGCTGGATGTAATGGTTCAACCGTAATAATTGAGAAATAATGGAAATTAGCGTATTAAATATCAAAGGTGAGGACACTGGAAGAAAGGTTACGTTAAACGAATCAATCTTCGGAATTGAGCCTAATGACCATGTACTTTATCTGGACGTAAAGCAGTATCTCGCTAACCAGCGTCAGGGTACAGCCAAGTCTAAGGAAAGAAGCGAACACGCAGGTTCTACTCGTAAGCTCGGTCGCCAGAAAGGCGGCGGCGGCGCTCGTCGTGGTGATATCAACTCACCTGTTCTCGTTGGTGGTGGACGCGTTTTCGGTCCTAAGCCACGTGACTATCGTTTCAAACTGAATAAGAAAGTTAAGAGCCTTGCACGCAAGAGCGCTCTCTCATACAAGGCTCAGGAGAATGCTATAGTAGTCGTTGAAGATTTCACTTTTGAGGCTCCAAAGACTAAAGAATTCGTAAATGTTGCTAAAAATCTTAAAGTTGACAGCCGTAAGATGCTGATGGTTTTGCCAGAAGTAAATAAAAACGTATATTTGTCAGCTCGAAATTTGCAGCGCACTGAAATCATGACTGCTTCGGCCCTGAACACATACAAGGTTCTCAACGCTGATGTTCTCGTGATTACAGAGAATTCGCTCAAGACAATCGAAGGTATCTTAAACAAATAATTAATAGGAGACAGTAAAATATGGCATTCATTATCAAACCATTGGTTACCGAAAAGATGACCAAGATTACAGACAAGTCTTCTGTTGAGAAAACTTACAAGGTAAAGGGTGAGCAGCGCACAAAGAAGGCTGAGGCCAAGTATGGCTTCATCGTTCGTCCTGAGGCTGGTAAGCTTGAAATTAAGAAGGAAATCGAGAGTCTGTATAACGTTACAGTAATAAATGTAAATACGCTTCGTTATGCCGGTAAGCGCTCAAGCCGTTATACAAAGGCTGGTCTTATCAAGGGACAGAAGAACGCGTATAAGAAGGCAATCGTTACTCTGAAAGAGGGCGATACAATTGATTTTTACAGCAATATCTAAAATAAAAAATGGCAGTACGTAAATTTAAACCGGTTACACCGGGTCAAAGACACAAGGTTATTGGCACGTTCGAGGAGATTACTGCATCCGTGCCAGAGAAGTCTCTCGTTTACGGTAAACGTTCTACCGGCGGTCGAAACAACACCGGTAAGATGACTGTTCGCTATCGCGGCGGCGGTCACAAGAAGAAGTTCCGTATGATCGACTTCAAACGAGAGAAAGATGGTGTTCCAGCTGTAGTGAAGACAATAGAGTATGATCCGAACCGTTCGGCCCGTATCGCTCTGTTGTATTACGCAGATGGTGAAAAACGTTACATTATTGCTCCCAATGGACTGCAGGTAGGAACAACTCTGATGTCAGGTAAGGATGCAGCTCCGGAGATTGGTAACACTCTCCCGCTCGCAAACATTCCTGTAGGTACAGTGATTCACAACATTGAATTGCGTCCTGGTCAGGGTGCTCTGCTCGTTCGTTCGGCAGGTAATTTTGCTCAGTTGACTTCTCGTGAAGGCAGTTATTGTGTAATCAAGCTCCCTTCTGGCGAGACACGTCAGATTCTTAGTGCTTGTAAAGCTACTATCGGTAGCGTAGGTAACTCTGACCACGCTCTTGAGCAGTCTGGTAAGGCCGGACGCTCACGCTGGCTCGGACGTCGTCCTCACAACCGTGGTGTTGTTATGAACCCTGTTGATCACCCGATGGGTGGTGGTGAAGGACGTCAGTCTGGAGGTCACCCACGTTCACGTAAGGGCTTGTACGCTAAGGGACTCAAGACAAGAGCTCCTAAGAAGCTTTCTAACAAGTATATTATTGAAAGAGCTAAGAAATAATCAAGTTAATTAGAGTAAATTATGAGTCGTTCATTAAAAAAAGGTCCGTACATTAACGTATCTCTCGAGAAGAAGATTCTCGCTATGAATGAAAGCGGAAAGAAGAGTGTCGTTAAAACATGGGCTAGAGCATCAATGATTTCCCCAGATTTCGTGGGTCACACTGTTGCAGTTCATAACGGAAATAAATTTATTCCTGTTTATATTACCGAGAATATGGTCGGTCACAAGCTGGGTGAGTTCTCACCTACTCGTCGATTCGGAGGCCACGCCGGTAATAAGAGATAACAGGCAAACCATTGTAAAAAGAAATTAAAATGGGAGCAAGAAAAAAAATATCGGCTGAGAAAAGAAAAGAAGCCTTGAAAACAATGTATTTTGCGAAGCTCAATGGCGTTCCTTCTTCTCCACGTAAAATGCGCTATGTCGTTGACATGGTACGTGGCATGGAGGTTAACCGCGCTCTTGGCGTTCTCAAGTTCTCTAACAAGGCTGCTGCCGCAGACGTAGAGAAACTGTTGCGCTCTGCTATCGCAAACTGGGAAACTAAAAATGACCGTAAGGCTGAAGACGGTGAACTTTATATCTCTAAAGTCTTCGTTGACGAGGGCGTTACAATGAAACGTATGAGACCGGCACCACAGGGACGTGGCTACAGAATCCGTAAGCGTAGCAACCACATCACACTGTTCGTTGATGCCAAAACTAATGATGAAAAATAATATAGTAGAATGGGACAGAAAGTAAATCCAATTAGCAACCGTCTTGGTATCATTAGAGGTTGGGACTCAAACTGGTTCGGTGGAAAGAACTTCGGAGATAACTTGGTAGAGGATACCAGAATCCGTAAGTATCTTAACGAGCGCCTTGCCAAGGCAAGCGTTTCTCGCATCGTCATCGAGCGTACTTTGAAACTTGTTACTATCACTATATGCACAGCCCGTCCGGGTCTCGTCATTGGTAAAGGTGGTCAGGACGTTGACAAGTTGAAGGAAGAGCTGAAGAAGCTCTACGACAAGGAGATTCAGATTAATATTTTCGAGGTTAAGAAACCGGAGCTTGACGCATCTATCGTTGCTAATAACATAGCAAGACAGGTTGAGGGTAAGATTGCTTACCGTCGCGCTATCAAGATGGCTGTAGCAAACACAATGCGCTCAGGTGCCGAGGGTATCAAGGTCCAGATTACTGGCCGTCTGAATGGTGCTGAGATGGCACGCAAGGAAATGTACAAGGAGGGCCGTACTCCGCTGCACACTTTCCGCGCTGACATCGACTACTGCCAGGCAGAGGCTCTTACTAAGGTGGGTCTGCTCGGTATCAAGGTTTGGATTTGCCGTGGTGAGGTTTACGGAAAGGTTGACCTTACACCTAACTTCGTTCAGGAGAAGTCCAACGGACGTCAGGGTGGCAAGCCAAGAGGTAACCGTAAGAGAAACAATAACCGTTAAAGTTAGAAACAAACATGTTACAGCCTAAAAGAGTAAAATACAGAAGACCTCAGGACGGACGTGGCAACAAAGGCAACGCCCACAGAGGTACACAGCTGGCTTTCGGTTCATTCGGCATCAAGACACTTGAGGCAAAATGGATAGACAGCCGTCAGATTGAGGCAGCTCGTGTCGCTGTCAATCGTTATATGCAGCGTGAGGGTCAGGTATGGATCCGTATCTTCCCGGACAAGCCAATCACACGTAAGCCTGCCGACGTCCGAATGGGTAAAGGTAAGGGAGATCCAGCAGGCTGGGTTGCTCCTGTTACTCCAGGACGCGTGCTTTTCGAGGTTGAGGGTGTATCTTTCGACATCGCAAAGGAGGCTCTCCGTCTCGCAGCTCAGAAGTTGCCTGTTAAGACAAAGTTTATTGTAAGACGTGATTTCGATAAAAACGCTTAATTATGAAGATTAAAGAAGTAAGAGAACTCGAGACCAAGGATTTGGCTGAGAGAATAGAGTCAGAGGTTGCAAAGTACAATCAGATGAAGCTTAATCATGCGATCACTCCTCTTGAGAATCCATCTCAGATTAAGTTGGCACGTCGTGATATCGCGCGTATGAAGACAGTACTTCGTGAGAGAGAACTTAACAAATAACAATGGTCCAGATGGAAACAAGAAATTTAAGAAAGACAAGAACGGGTGTCGTAATCAGCAACAAAATGGATAAAACCATTGTTATTGCTTCTAAGTTCAAGGAGATGCACCCGATATATGGTAAGTTTGTCCAGAAGACAAAGAAATACCACGCTCATGACGAAAAGAATGAGGCTAATGTAGGTGATACCGTCCTCATCATGGAGACCCGTCCTTTGAGTAAGACAAAGAGATGGAGATTAGTTCAAATAATTGAAAAAGCTAAGTAAATATGATACAAGCAGAATCAAGACTTACTGTATGTGATAACAGCGGCGCTCGCGAGGCTCTGTGCATTCGTGTGCTCGGCGGAACCCGTCGCCGTTACGCAAGTGTTGGTGACGTGATTGTTGTTTCTGTAAAGAACGTTATCCCGTCAAGTGATTTGAAAAAGGGTGCAGTATCTAAGGCTTTGATTGTTCGCACAAAGAAGGAGATTCGTCGCGCTGACGGTTCATACATCCGTTTCGACGACAATGCTTGTGTTTTGTTGAACAATGCTGGTGAGCTTCGCGGTAGCCGTATCTTCGGTCCTGTTGCTCGTGAGTTGCGTGCAGTCAACATGAAAGTCGTTTCTTTGGCACCTGAGGTTCTTTAATATTTAAAGTAATAGATTAATGAGTAAGTTACATATTAAGAAAAACGATACAGTCATTGTCCTCGCCGGTGAGGATAAGGGCAAGACTGGTAAGGTGCTGAAGGTTTTGGTTGACAAGCAGCGTGCTATCGTAGAGGGCGTGAATATGGTCTCTAAGAGCATGAAGCCAAGTGCAAAAAATCCTCAGGGAGGTATCGTGAAGCAGGAAGCTTCCATCCATATCTCTAATTTGAGTCTGATAGATCCTAAGAGTGGCAAGGCTACTCGTATCGCAATCAAGAAGAACGATGAAGGCAAGAAGGTGCGCATCGCTAAAAAATCAGGGGAGGAAATCAAATAATGAATACAGCAGAATTAAAAACCGTTTACGCAGAGACTATCGCTCCTGCACTCCAGAAACAGTTCAACTATTCTTCTAAGATGCAGATTCCTGTCCTGAAGAAAATCGTTGTGAACCAGGGTCTCGGAGACGCTACACAGGATAAGAAGATCATTGACGTAGCTATCAATGAGATTACTGCGATTACTGGTCAGAAGGCTGTTGCGACATATTCCAAGAAGGATATCGCCAACTTCAAGCTCCGTAAGAAGATGCCTATCGGTGTTATGGTTACATTGCGTCGTGAGCGCATGTATGAGTTCCTTGAGAAGCTCGTGCGCGTTGCTCTTCCACGTATCCGTGACTTCAAGGGTATCGAGAGCAAGTTCGACGGTCGCGGTAACTACACACTCGGTGTTACAGAGCAGATCATCTTCCCTGAGATCAATATCGATTCCATCGACCGCATTCAGGGTATGAACATCACTTTCGTGACTACAGCTAATACTGACGAAGAGGGATATGCTTTGCTCAAGGCATTCGGTCTTCCTTTCAAGAACGCTAAAAACGATTAATTAAGATATGGCAAAAGAGTCAATGAAAGCTCGCGAGGTAAAACGTGCCAAATTGGTGGCACGTTATGCCGAGAAACGCGCAGCGCTGAAGAAGGTTATTGCAACTTCTAACGATCCTGTTGAGGCATACGAGGCTGCTCGCAAGTTGCAGTCTATCCCAAAGAATGCCAACCCTATCCGCTTGCACAACCGCTGCAAGATCACAGGTCGTCCAAAGGGTTATATCCGTCAGTTCGGTCTCTCTCGTATTCAGTTCCGTGAGATGGCTTCTGCCGGACTCATTCCTGGAGTAAAGAAGGCAAGCTGGTAATTTAGCAGATTATTTTTTAATATTGTCGGGGTAGTCCCGATTAATTAAACATTTTATTATAATGACAGATCCAATAGCAGATTATCTTACGAGGTTGAGAAATGCAATCATGGCTCATCACCGTGTTGTAGAGGTTCCAGCTTCTAACTTGAAGAAGGAAATCACAAAGATCCTCTTCGAGAAGGGATACATCCTTAACTACAAGTTCGTAGAGGATGGCCCTCAGGGTTCAATCAAGGTTGCCTTGAAGTATGACCCGCAGACAAAGGCAAATGCAATCAAGTGCCTTAAGAGAGTTTCCACACCAGGTCTCCGCAAGTACACTGGTTACAAGGAAATGCCGAGAGTAATTAACGGATTAGGTATCGCAATCTTATCTACATCCAAAGGTGTAATGACTGACAAAGAGGCTTCCGACCTGAAGATCGGTGGTGAGGTTCTTTGCTACGTATATTAATTGGAGGATTAAATATGTCAAGAATAGGAAAATTGCCAATTAGTATTCCTTCTGGAGTTACTGTTACTCTCAACGACAACGTCGTAAGTGTCAAGGGCCCTAAGGGTGAAATGTCACAGAAGGTAGACAAGTCAATCATCGTTAAGGTTGAAGATGGTCATGTTGTTCTCTCGGTAGACGAGAACAGCCCTGTTAACTACAAGCAGAAGAATGCTTTCCACGGTCTTTATCGTGCTCTCATAAACAACATGGTTGTTGGTGTGAGCGAGGGATACAAGAAGGTTCTTGAACTTGTCGGTGTAGGTTATCGTGTATCAAACCAGGGAAACCTCATTGAGTTCGCTCTTGGTTACACACACCCTATTTTCATCCAGCTGCCTAAGGAAGTTAAGGTTGAGACTAAGTCTGAAAGAAATCAGAATCCACTCATAATTCTTGAGTCTTGTGATAAGGAATTGCTTGGACTTATCTGTGCAAAAATTCGTTCTTTCCGTATGCCTGAGCCTTATAAGGGAAAAGGTATCTTGTTCCAGGGTGAGGTTATTCGCAGAAAGTCTGGTAAGACTGCTGCAGCTAAGTAACTTTAACTTTAATAATTTACGATTATGACAACAAAGAAAGTAGAAAGACGAATTAAGATTAAATATAGAATACGCAAGCGCGTCAACGGTACTGCCGAGCGCCCTCGTATGAGCGTTTTCCGCAGCAACAAGCAGATTTACGTGCAGGTAATCAATGACCTGACCGGCACTACTCTTGCTTCAGCTTCTTCTCTCGGTCTTGAGGCTATGCCTAAGATGGAGCAGGCTGCCAAGGTTGGTGAGCTCGTTGCAAAGAATGCCATCGAGGCAGGTGTTTCTAAAGTGGTTTTCGACCGTAACGGTTATCTCTACCACGGTAGAGTTAAGGAGTTGGCTGATGCAGCACGTAAAGGCGGTCTAATTTTCTAAACGATTATGGCAATGAATAAAGTAAAGATAAATAGTGACGTTGAGTTAAAAGACAGATTGGTTGCTATTAACCGTGTTACCAAGGTTACAAAGGGTGGTCGTACTTTCACCTTCGCTGCTATCGTAGTGGTTGGTGACGGAAACGGCGTTATCGGCTGGGGCCTTGGAAAGGCAGGTGAAGTTACTGCTGCCATATCTAAGGGCGTAGAGGCCGCTAAGAAGAACCTTGTAAAGGTTTCTCTTCTCAAGGGTACTCTTCCTCACGAGATTGAGGCATGCTTTGGCGGTGCCAAGGTATTCCTCCGTCCGGCAGCAGCCGGTACCGGTCTTGTGGCCGGTGGTGCTATGCGTGCTGTGCTTGAGAGCGTTGGTGTGAAGGACGTGCTTGCTAAGTCTAAGGGTTCTTCCAACCCTCACAACCTCGTGAAGGCTACTATCGTAGCTCTGAGCCAGTTGCGCGATGCTTACACTATCGCACAGACTCGTGGTATTTCACTTGATAAGGTATTTAACGGTTAATAAGGAGATTATCTATGGCAACTATAAAGATCAAGCAGATTAAGAGTAAAATCGGTGCTCCGGCTGACCAGAAGCGTACTCTTCAGGCTCTGGGACTTCACAAGATTTCTCAGGTTGTAGAACATGAGGATAATCCTGTTATCCGCGGTATGATTAGAAAAGTACACCACTTGGTGAGCGTTGTTGATTAATTACTCGTAACATTTTAAATAGAACAATTATGAAATTACATAATTTACAGCCAGCTGAAGGCTCTACACATTCACGTCGTCGTATCGGCCGTGGTACAGGTTCTGGACTCGGTGGTACTTCTACTCGTGGACACAAAGGTGCCAAGGCTCGTTCTGGTTATAAGAGAAAGATCGGTTTCGAGGGTGGACAGATGCCTTTGCAGCGTCGCGTTCCGAAGTCAGGCTTCAAGAACATCAACCACAAGGAGTATTTCTCAGTTAATCTCTCTACTCTCCAGGCTCTGGCAGAAGCAAAGAACATCACTAAGATCGGACTTGCTGAGCTCAAGGAGTACGGAGTTGTTAAGGGCAGAGTACTGGTTAAGATCCTTGGCAATGGCGAGTTGAAGGCTAAGCTTGATGTAGAGGCAAATGCTTTCTCAAAGACTGCTGAAGAGGCAATCAAGGCAGTTGGTGGTAACGCAACTATAATCTAAGTAAATGAAAAAGTTTATTGAGACACTGAAGAACTGTTGGAAGGTTGAGGACCTGCGCCAGCGTATCCTCATCACGATTCTGTTCGTGGCGATTTATCGCTTCGGCTCTTTCGTCGTGCTTCCAGGTATTAATCCGGCTATGCTGGAAAAACTGCAGTCGCAGACCAGTGGCGGTCTGATGTCATTGTTGGACATGTTCTCCGGTGGCGCGTTTTCTCATGCTTCTATCTTTGCATTGGGAATAATGCCTTACATCTCAGCTTCTATCGTTATGCAGCTCCTTGCTGTCGCTGTACCTTATTTCCAGAAGATGCAGCGTGAGGGTGAGAGCGGCCGTAAGAAGATAAACTGGTATACTCGAGTTCTGACTGTGTTCATTCTCCTGTTCCAGGCTCCTTCTTATCTCATGAACTTGAAAATGCAAGCCTACGGTGCCTTGGCACCTGGCTTGAATTGGACAGCTTTCATGATCACCGCAACTGTCATCCTCGCAGCAGGAAGTATGTTTGTCCTCTGGTTGGGCGAGCGCATAACAGACAAGGGTGTCGGTAACGGTATCTCCTTGATAATCATGATTGGTATCATTGCACGTCTGCCACAGGCATTCATACAGGAAACCAGTTCTCGCTTCACTGCCATCACCAACGGTGGTCTTGTGATGTTCATCATCGAGTTGCTCATACTCTATGTCGTTGTTTGTGCAGCGCTGCTCCTTACCCAGGGCACAAGAAAGGTTCCTGTACAGTATGCAAAGCGTGTTGTAGGGAACAAGCAGTATGGCGGCGCACGCCAGTACATACCGCTCAAGCTCTTCGCTGCTAACGTGATGCCAATCATCTTTGCCCAGGCTTTGATGTTCATTCCTCTCGCTGTGGTTCAGTATTCTACTGATGCAAACAATGAAATCATTCGTTCTTTGATGGATCATCGCAGCTTGCTTTATAATGTGGTATTTGCAGCTCTTATCATTGCATTTACATACTTCTATACTGCAATCACCCTGAATCCGACACAGATGGCTGAGGATATGAAGCGCAACAACGGTTTTATTCCTGGTGTCAAGCCGGGAAAGGACACTGCGGATTACATTGATACGGTTATGTCCCGTATCACATTCCCGGGTTCTCTGTTCATTGCGTTCATCGCAATCATGCCGGCTCTTGCCGGTCTGCTTAATGTGCAGGATGCTTTCGCTCAGTTCTTCGGCGGTACCTCTCTTCTGATTCTTGTCGGTGTCGTAGTTGACACTCTGCAGCAGATTGAGAGCCACTTGATGATGAGACACTATGACGGTCTCCTGAATTCAGGCCACGTACGTAGTAACCGTAACGCAGGAGTTTCCGCTTATTGATTTCTGTGCTGATGAAAGTTTTTCTGAAGACTGAAGATGAAATAGAACTTATGCTTAATGCCAATCAGTTAGTGTCCAAGACACTGACTGAATTGGCTAAATGCATAAAACCAGGTATATCAACTCTGCAGCTTGACAGGATAGCTGAGGAGTTCATTCGCGACCACGGGGCAATACCTACGTTCAAGAATTTCCCTAATCCTTACGGGAACCCTTTCCCTGCGAGTATATGCACTTCGGTGAATGATGTCGTTGTACACGGCATTCCTGACGACAAGACCATATTGAAGGATGGTGATATCATCTCCGTTGATTGTGGCACCTTGCTTGAGGGATTCAACGGTGATTCGTGCTATACGTTCTGTGTGGGGGAGGTAAGTGATGAGGTTAGGAAATTACTCCGCGTCACAAAGGAGTCCCTTTACAAGGGAATCGAGAACGCAGTTGCCGGAAAGCATCTTGGCGACATCGGTTCAGCGGTGCAGGATCATTGCGAGGCTGAAGGATACGGTGTCGTAAGGGAACTCACCGGCCACGGAATCGGAAGGGAGATGCACGAGCCGCCTCAGGTCCCCAACTATGGGAGACGCGGCAACGGAATGTTGCTGAAGGCAGGGATGTGTATAGCCATCGAGCCGATGATTACCATGGGTGACCGACAGATATACATGATGCCCGACCGCTGGACGATACGTACGCGGGACGGCAAGCCTGCAGCCCACTTTGAGCATACGATGGCGATTTGTAAGGGCAAGGCGGAGATTTTATCTTCATTTGAAGAAATAGAAAAATTAGAAGCAAATTTATAAGTAAGTTATGGCAAAGCAAGCCGCAATTGAGCAAGATGGAACTATTGTAGAGGCTCTCTCCAATGCAATGTTCCGAGTTGAATTAGAGAATGGTTGTCCAATCACGGCCCACATCTCTGGTAAGATGAGAATGCATTATATCAAGATTCTTCCCGGCGACAAGGTGAAGGTAGAGATGAGTCCCTACGACCTGACAAAGGGCAGAATAGTATTCAGATACAAATAAACTATAGAGATATATGAAGACAAGAGCATCATTGAAGAAGCGTACACCCGACTGCAAGATCGTTCGTCGTAAAGGTCGTCTGTTCGTTATCAACAAAAAAAATCCTAAGTACAAGTTACGTCAGGGTTAATTCTGCGTCCTATTGATTGAGAAGTCAAAAACGGCGTTTTAGAAACAAACAAATTTTTTATTTTATTTAATTACAAAATGGCAATAAGAATTGTTGGAGTAGATTTGCCCCAGAACAAGCGTGGCGAAATCGCATTGACCTATATCTATGGTATTGGTCGAAGTAGTTCAGCAAAGATATTGGATAAGGCAGGTGTAAGCCGTGACCTGAAAGTCAGCGAGTGGTCTGACGATCAGGCAGCCAAGATCCGTGAAATTATCGGCGCTGAATTCAAGGTAGAAGGTGATCTCCGTTCAGAGATCCAGTTGAATATCAAGCGACTGATGGACATTGGTTGCTATCGTGGAGTTCGTCATCGTAACGGCCTTCCTGTTCGCGGTCAGAGCACCAAGAACAATGCCCGTACACGTAAGGGTAAGAAGAAGACTGTTGCAAATAAGAAAAAGGCTACTAAATAATAATTAGAGTTATGGCAAAGAAAACAGTCGCAAAGAAAAGAAATGTTAAGGTTGACGCTTTAGGACAGTTGCATGTTCATAGCTCCTTTAATAACATTATTGTATCATTGGCCAACAGCGAGGGTCAGATTATCTCATGGTCTTCTGCAGGTAAGATGGGATTCCGTGGTTCCAAGAAGAACACTCCTTATGCAGCCCAGATGGCAGCTGAGGATTGCGCCAAGGTAGCTTTTGACCTTGGTCTTCGCAAGGTGAAGGCATACGTTAAGGGTCCGGGTAACGGTCGTGAGTCTGCAATCCGTGCTATCCACGGTGCAGGTATCGAAGTAACCGAGATTGTTGACGTTACTCCACTTCCACACAACGGATGTCGTCCTCCAAAGAGAAGAAGAGTCTAATCATTTACACAACCCCTCTTTTGTCTTGTGCCGTTGCTTTGGCATTCCGGTACAAGACAAGAGTCAAAAAAATACAATTTTAAAATATTATGGCAAGATATACAGGTCCGAAATCAAAGATTGCACGTCGATTTGGTGAACCAATTTTCGGCGCAGACAAAGTTTTGTCCAGAAGGAACTTCCCTCCTGGACAGCATGGCAATAACCGTCGCAGAAAGATGTCTGAGTACGGTGTCATGTTGGCAGAGAAGCAGAAGGCCAAGTACACATACGGTGTTCTTGAGCGTCAGTTCCGTAATATGTTCGAGAAGGCTGCAAAGGCTGAGGGTATCACCGGTGAGGTGCTGCTCCAGAACCTCGAGTGCCGTCTTGACAATGTAGTATTCCGTCTCGGTATTGCACCTACCCGTGCAGCTGCGCGCCAGATGGTAAGCCACAAGCACATCGTGGTAGACGGAAAGGTTGTGAACATCCCTTCATTTGCTGTTAAGCCAGGCATGGTAGTTGGTGTACGTGAGAAGGCCAAGTCTCTCGAGGTAATCGAGGCAGCTCTCGCAGGCTTCAACCACAGCAAGTACCCATGGATCGAGTGGGACGAGAACACAAAGAGCGGCAAGTTCTTGCATAAGCCAGAGCGTGCTGATATTCCTGAGAATATCAAGGAGCAGTTAATCGTTGAGTTGTACTCTAAATAAATCATTAAGTTAATGGCGATATTAGCATTTCAAAAACCCGACAAAGTTGTAATGTTGGAGGCCAATGACAAATTCGGCAAGTTCGAATTCCGTCCTCTTGAGCCAGGCTTCGGTGTTACTATTGGTAACGCGTTGCGCCGCATTCTTCTTTCCTCGCTGGAGGGTTATGCCATCAACACTATCCGCATTGCGGGTGTTGAGCATGAGTTCTCTTCAGTGCCAGGAGTCAAGGAGGATGTAACTAACATTATCTTGAATTTGAAGCAAGTAAGATTCAAGCAAGTAGTAGAAGAATTCGAGAACGAGAAAGTTAGTGTCACCGTTGAGAATTCCACAGAATTCAAGGCTGGTGATATCGGTAAGTATCTGACTGGATTTGAAGTGTTAAACCCTGACTTGGTGATTTGTCATTTAGACGCAAAAGCATCAATGCAGATTGACCTCACGATCAATAAAGGTCGTGGATATGTTCCATCAGACGAGAACCGTGAGTTCTGCACCGATGTCAACGTAATTCCAATCGATTCTATTTACACCCCTATCCGTAATGTGAAGTATTCGGTAGAGCCATATCGTGTCGAGCAGAAGACCGACTACGACAAGCTCGTGCTGGAAGTCACAACGGATGGTTCCATCCACCCGAAAGACGCGCTTAAAGAGGCCGCCAAAATCCTGATTTACCACTTCATGCTGTTCTCTGACGAGAAGATTACTCTTGAGAACACGGATGTGGAGACAAACCAGGAGTTCGACGAGGAAGTGCTCCACATGCGCCAGTTGCTCAAGACCCGTCTGGTTGACATGAACCTCAGTGTTCGTGCGCTGAACTGTCTGAAGGCTGCCGACGTAGAGACCCTCGGTGATTTGGTACAGTACAACAAGACCGACCTCCTCAAGTTCCGCAACTTCGGTAAGAAATCGCTTTCTGAGCTTGATGATTTGCTCGAGAGTCTGAATCTGTCGTTTGGAACCGATATTTCTAAGTATAAATTAGATAAGGAATAAAATTCCCTCTGCATGAGGAGGACTCATGTCCCCCTCGTGCTCTGGTATGAATCCTTAAAAAAACAAAGAACAAAAAATGAGACATAATAAAAAATTCAACCATCTGGGTCGTACTGCTGACCACCGCAAGGCTATGCTCGCTAACATGGCTATCTCGCTGATCATGCACAAAAGAATCACTACGACCCTCGCAAAGGCTAAGGCCTTGAAGAAGTATGTAGAGCCGCTGATCACACGCTCAAAGAACGATACGACAACTTCTCGTCGTGTAGTATTCCGTTACCTGCAGAACAAGTATGCCGTTACAGAGCTGTTCAAGGAAATCTCTGTAAAGGTTGCTGACCGTCCGGGCGGTTACACACGTATCATCAAGTTGGGTCTCCGCAAGGGTGACGCAGCAGAGATGGCTTTCATCGAGCTGGTAGACTTTGATGAGAACATGGCCAAGACTCCTAAGGCAGCTGCCAAGAAGACTCGCCGTAGCCGCAAGGCTGCTACTAAGGCAGAGGCTCCTGTAGAGGCTCCTGCAGCAGAGGAGGCAAAGGCTGAGGAGGCTCCAAAGGCTGAATAATTCTCTGAATATATCTCATAGGATAAGGAGGGTGTGTCAAAAGTTCAAAACTACCCTCTATATAAATCAAACTCGCAACTTG
>OLSD01000250.1_pt1 | contig 58680 bp, 56 predicted proteins | sample 1672211 | NCBI WGS metagenome assembly OLSD01 (sample SAMEA3136659, study PRJEB25190) | human gut metagenome | reverse complement strand
CAGCCGCACCAATCTGGAGGTGGACTTCTTCGGCGGTGAGCCGCTGATGAACTGGAACGTGGTGAAGCAACTGGTGGAATATGCCCGCAGTGTGGAAAAGGAGCGGGGAAAAAATTTCCGCTTTACGCTGACCACCAACGGTATGCTCATTGACGATGACGTGATCGACTTTGCCAACCGGGAGATGAGCAATGTGGTGCTGTCACTGGACGGCCGCAAGGAAATTCATGATCGGCTGCGGGTGGACTATGCGGGCAACGGCAGCTATGAGCGCATTGTGCCTAAGTTCCAGAAGTTGGTAAAGGCCAGAGACAACAAGAACTATTACATGCGCGGTACCTTTACCCATGCCAATCCGGACTTTACGAAGGATCTGTTCCACATGGCGGATCTGGGCTTCACCGAGCTGAGCATGGAGCCGGTGGTGTGCGCGCCGGAAGACCCCGCTGCGCTGACGGCGGAGGATCTGAAGATTGTGAAGGATCAGTACGAGCTGCTGGCCAAGGACATGCTGCGCCGGGAAAAGGAAGGTAAGCCCATCACGTTCTATCACTATATGCTGGATCTGACAGGCGGCCCCTGTATTTACAAGCGGATCTCCGGCTGCGGCTCCGGCACGGAGTATATGGCCGTAACGCCTTGGGGCGACCTGTATCCCTGCCATCAGTTCGTGGGCGAGGAGGCCTACAAGCTGGGTGACATCTGGAACGGCGTGACCAATACGGCCCTGCGCGAGGAATTCCGTTCCTGCAATGCCTACGCACGGCCTGAGTGCAACGACTGCTGGGCGAAGCTCTACTGCTCCGGCGGCTGCGCAGCCAACGCCTTCCACGCGACGGGTTCTATCCGCGGTGTCTACGAGGCGGGCTGCGAGCTGTTCCGTAAGCGTATTGAATGCGCCATCATGATGAAGGTGGCGGAAGATTCCGCTAACAGCTGATGGAAACGCCCATTGCTGATTTTGTCCGGCGGTACGCGGATTCCGGAATGGTCCGGGCGCATATGCCGGGCCACAAGGGGAAGCCCTTTCTGGGCTGTGAGGCGCTGGACATCACCGAGATCCAAGGCGCGGACAGCCTGTATGAAGCGGAAGGCATCATCCGGCGCAGTGAGTCCTATGCCGGAGAGCTGTTCGGCTCTGGCCGGACGGTGTACTCCACAGAGGGGTCCAGCCAGTGCATTCGGGCGATGCTGTATCTGGCACTGACCTGCGGAAACGGATCCCGGACGGTGGTGGCCGCTCGAAACGTACACCGCTCGTTCGTATACGCGGCGGCTCTGCTGGATTTTGAAATCGTCTGGCTGTGGCCGGAGTGCAGTACATCGCTCTGCGGCTGTCCGGTATCGGCGGAAACATTGGAGCGGGCGTTGGCTACCCTGCCCGCGCCGCCTGCGGCGGTCTATCTCACAAGCCCCGACTACCTGGGCAGCGTGGCGGACATTTCCACTCTGGCGGAGGTGTGCCGAAAGTATGGCACGCTACTGGCGGTGGATAACGCCCACGGCGCTTATCTGCGCTTTCTGGAGCCATCTTGCCACCCGCTGGATTTGGACGCAGACCTGTGCTGTGATTCGGCGCATAAGACGCTGCCGGCGCTGACCGGCGGTGCGTACCTGCACATCAGCCGTGCAGCACCGGTATCTCTCCGGGAAAACGCAAAAACAGCGATGGCCATGTTTGGCTCTACCAGTCCGTCCTACCTGACGCTGGCGTCGCTGGATCTGTGCAACCGCTATCTGGCGGACGGATACCGGGAGCGCCTGCGGGAGATGTGCGGGCATCTGAATGAAGCACGGAAGACACTGGCTGCTGCCGGGTGGCAGATAGAGCCGTCGGACCCGCTTCGCTTGACCGTCAAGGCACCATCTGGTATGACCGGCGGGCAGCTTGCTGACCGTCTGCGGGAGAACGGCGTGGAATGTGAATATGCCGATCCGGACTTTCTGGTGCTGATGCTGACGCCGGAGAATAGTGCGGCGGATATTGAGCGGATCGTGTATGCGCTGGGAACAAACGACGCCATTTATGTGCCGCAGCCGCCGCTGCCGCTGGCTCGGGGGGAACGAGTGTGCTCTGTGCGGAAGGCAATGTTTGCCCCGCGGGAGACCATACCGGCGGCGCAGTCGCTGGGGCGGGTCTGTGGTGCCCCCACCGTGGGGTGTCCGCCTGCGATTCCCGTTGTGGTGTCCGGGGAGCGAATTGGCCCGGAAGCGCTGGAACTGTTCCGGCGATATGGCGTGGAGCAGGTAGAGGTTCTGCGCTGAAACCGTGCGCGAAACATCTCTAAAATAAAAGGAACCAACAGCAATTGAAAATTTCAGGGGGTTATGTGCTTGATTGAGGAGAGGCGCGATGTTCGGCCTGTCCATCGACCGTCCAACTACCCCTGCCGCATAACAAAGGAGCTTTCGCGTAAGCGAAAGCTCCTTTTCTGCTGCCTAAACCTATTTTCGGATATCGGCACACGGCCGATACCCCCTCTCTTTTTTGGCGTGAATGGACGATCGCCGTGATGCTTCCGACCGAGCGGTGCTTGCAGTGCAGGCTGCATTTTCCGGACAGAATCACTGTTCCGAGGATTGGTTCTTTTTCGCGGCGGGCTCGTCTTAGCGTCGAAAGCGGCAAAGAACAGAAAGGAAGATAACGTCATCGTTTTTTCTCTGTCAACGGAGAATGCGGCAGGGACAGGTGGTGGCACAGAGGAAGCCACTCTGCGGGATAAAATAGCGGGGAGAGATCAGAACGGGGCGAAAGGAGCGACGGGACAAGATATACAAAAATATTGTTTAATTGCGGTATAAATATGATGGGAAAACGCAGTTCACAGATGAATTTTGGGAAATAAGGGTTGGTTATGACTTTCTTTTTACACGATAACCGCTTATAAAGTGCACAGAACGTTTAGCGAGATGGGCGATTCAGCTAAAAGAATTTATTGTAAATGAGAAAACAACTATTGACTAAACAATAATTTACTGATATTATAAAAATGCAATCAAGAGATACGGGATGCCGGGAGGGATCCGGCAGAGGGTTGTATCTCAAAAATACCGGGCTGCAGCGGCGGCGGGATGGAGGATTGTTATGAAAAGATGAGCAATGCCGTACCGGAGGCGAGCGTGGCATCTGCTGATCCCTGTATAGGGAAGAGAACACGGAAGGCTTCGGTGCGGCGAACAAAAGGTGACAGAACAACAGGAACAGAATGTGTTCCCCAAAATGGAGGTAGAACGATTATGAAAAAGACCAGACTGATCGCGATGCTGTTGACCTTAGCCATGGCGGGCTCTCTCCTGGCTGGCTGCGGCGACAAGAACAACGCAGACAATGAATCCAATAATCAGGGCGAAAGCAACACCCCGGAGTATTTGGTATGGAACATTGGCGCTGAACCGAAGACCTGGGATCCCACCCTTAGCTCTGAGACCCTTTCCGAGTATCTGACCATCAGCATGTTCGAGGGCCTGACCAGACAGGTCGAGGACGGCATCGAACCCGGTGTTGCAGAAACCTGGGATATTTCCGATGATGGCCTGACCTATACGTTCCATCTGAGAGAGTCTAACTGGTCCGATGGTACGCCTGTGACCGCACACGACTTTGAGTATACCTGGAAGCGCATGTGCGATCCTAAGGTAGCGTCCCCCTCTGCCGCCGGTGTGACCGACTATGTGGTGGGCGCGGCTGAATATCTCGCCGGTACCGGCACTGCTGACGGCGTGATGGCAACTGCTCTGGATGACTATACCTTCCAGGTCGTGCTGAAGAACCCGTCCCCGTTCTTCCTGAACCGTATCTCCGCAGATATTTACTGCCCGGTTAAGAAGGAATGTGTGGATCAGGGCGATGGCTGGGAGAAGAAGCCCGAGACCTTCGTGTGCAACGGCGCTTTCAAGCTGGCTGAATATCAGATCGGCTCCCACATTCTGATGGTTAAGAACGACGCGTATTATGAGGCCGACAAGGTCAAGCTGCCCGGTATCCGCGCCATCATGGTCAACGATGAGAACACCTCTCTCCAGGGATACAAGGCCGGTGAGATCCACTGCACCGAGATTATCCCCGCTGAAGAAGTTCCTTCTCTGCTGGCTGAGGATCCCAACCTGATCGTTTCCCCGATCTGCGGCACCAAGTATCTGGACTTCAACGTGGATAGACCTGTGATCGACGATGTGCGCGTCCGCCGTGCTCTGACGCTTGCGCTCAACCGCAAGGAGATCACTGACCAGATCACCCGTTCCGGCGAGATCCCCGCTACCGGCTTCCTGCCGCCCACGACGGAAAAGACGGATGGTTCTTCCTATCGCACCATGGGCGCCAACGGCCTGCCTGAGCCTGCTTATGGCATCACTGCGGACGCTGCCGATGTGGCGACCGCACAGAAGCTGCTGGCAGAGGCCGGTTACCCGAACGGTGAAGGCTTCCCGAAGGTCGAGCTGCTTTACTACACCAGCGAGAGCGACAAGAAGATCTGCGAGGCAATCCAGCAGATGTGGAAGGACAACCTGAACATTACGGTTGACCTGCGCAACGAGGACAAGAGCGTTTGCGTTCAGACCAAGCGTGATGGCAAGTTTGACATCAGCCTGTCCGGTTGGAGCGCCGGTTACTATGACGCCAGCCAGATGATCAAGCAGTTCAAACTGGACTCCGGCTGCATGGCTCAGTGGCGTTATGCTGAGGATGCCAGTGCACCGCACGATAAGACGCTGAACCCGGGTCAGAAGGCGTTTGAAGATACCTATCAGGCTGCTATGGCGGCTCAGGGCGCGGAGCGCGACCGTCTGTGGACGCAGGCGGAGGAGATCCTCATGGACGAGCTGCCGTCCTGCCCCCTCTATTACTATGTATTCAAGGCTCTGATCAACCAGGATGTGGTTACCGGTATCCAGGTCGCCAAGTCCGGCAACTGGATTTTCCGAAATGCTGAGTTCGTAGGCTAAACAAAAGACTTGGGGCGTCTATGGGAATAGACGCCCCACCCCTTTCTAAAGGAGAGACCTTATGATTCGATACATATTGAAGCGGGTAGTTGCCGCGCTTATTACCATTTGGTTTATCATGACGCTCACCTTTGTCCTGATGTATGCCATTCCCGGCAGCCCGATCTCGACGGAGAAGGTCTATGATGTTGCGCTGCAGCAGGCGCTGGAAGAAAAATTTGGGCTGAATAAACCGCTGCATGAGCGGTATGTCAAGTGTTTGGTGGACTATGCTCATGGCGATTTTGGCATTTCATATTTGAAGATCGGTTTGACCACAAATGAAATCATCGCCTCTGGTTTTCCCTATTCCCTCCGGATCGGAATTTACGCAACGGGTCTGATCGTGCTGTTCGGCATCGCAGCGGGGATTCTCGCAGCGCTGCGGCAGAATCGATTTGTAGACCATTTTCTCATGGTGTTGTCCACACTGGGATCTACCATTCCGAGCTTTGTGTTTGCAACACTGTATCTGTTTTTGTTTAGTAAAATACTGGGACTGGTTCCTGCATTTGGCGTAAAGCCGTGGACAGGATATATCGGTCCCGTTCTTGTAACATCTGTGTTTTCTATGGCGTTTGTTACCCGACTGATGCGCACCTCCATGATCGAGGAGCTGAATCAGGATTATATCCGTACCGCCCGTGCCAAGGGCATCTCGGAGTTTAAGGTAGTTGCCAAGCACGCCATGCGAAACGCCATTCTTCCCGTTGTCACCTATGTGGGCCCCATGATCGCCATGGTAGTCACCGGCTCTTTCGTGATTGAGAAGGTGTTTGGTATCCCGGGCATCGGCAGCTTGTTTACCTCTAGCGTGCTGACCCGCGATTACACCCTGATCATGGGCATTACGGTGTTCTTTTCGGTGTTTTTGGTGTTTTGTACATTGGTGGTTGATATTCTGTATGTCTTCGTTGATCCCAGGATCAAGTATGAGTGAGGGGGATAAGTTGTGGTAGAGAAAAAAGAACAAATTGCCCCTGAACTGTGGGCACCTTTGCAGGCGCAGGAGAAGGATTCTGAAAAAATCGAGAAGCCAAGTCTGACATTCTTGCAGGACGGCTGGCGCCGATTGAAGCAGAATAAGCTGGCTATGGTGTCGATGTGTGTGATCATTTTGCTGGTGCTGGGCGCGGTGCTGATCCCGTTTTTCTGGGGGTACAGCTATGAAGATCAGACGCGCACGCTGTCCAATACGCCGCCGATCCTGAAGCTCTATCCTATTCAGGACGACAAGAATGATATCTGCATCTATATCACCAAGAGCTATGACGCCATGGAAGTGACATCCGACGGAGAATTGGTTCAGTTGCTCAAGCCCACTTACAAGAACGTGATCGACCGAAGGAGCGTTTACGACCTCAACGGTGAGGAATTGATCATCGATTACAGCATTTATACTCAGGCGATGAAGGACTATAACGCGCTTGAAAAGAAATATGCGGCTGAGGGCGAGGTTCCTGCTACCGCGGCGAAATACTTGTCCAAGTATTTCGGCGACGATGCCAAGAATACCACGATCTCCTTGGTGGAGGCAAAGAACATTCTGGATGAAAAAATCGATAAGTGCAGCGTGACCTATGCGGGGAAGATCCTGACGGAGAGTAAGTCTGTTTGGAACAAGACCTTTCTTCTGGGCAGCGACTCTCTTGGACGAGATTTGTTTATCCGCGTGGTTTATGGCGCACGCATGTCCCTGACGGTCGGTATTTTTGCCGCACTGGTCAACTTTATCATTGGTGTGTTCTACGGCTGCTTTGCAGGTTATAAGGGTGGAAATGTGGACACGATCATGATGCGCATTGTGGACGTGATTGACTCGGTTCCTGTGACGCTGTACGTGATCCTAATCATGGTGGTCATCGGTTCCGGTATGCAGTCCATAATACTGGCGCTGGGACTTACCTACTGGGTCAGAATGGCACGTATCGTACGCGGACAGGTGCTCAGCTTGAAAAACAGCGAGTTCGTGCTGGCGGCGAAAACACTGGGTGCCTCTACGGGGCGTATTTTTGTCAAGCATCTGATCCCCAACATGATGGGTACGATCATGGTGGCAATTGCCATGCAGATCCCCAACGCCATTTTCACCGAGGCGTTCCTGAGCTTTATCGGCCTTGGTATTCCGGCTCCCAAAGCATCGTGGGGCACGCTGTGCAACGATGCGCTGTCCAGCATTTATGTCTATCCCTATCAGCTGCTTATCCCTGCGATAGCGATCTCGGTGACCATTCTGGCCTTCAACCTTTTCAGCGATGGCTTGAGGGATGCCTTTGATCCCAAGCAAAGAAAGTGAGGCGGAGAGCTTTGTCAGAAAAATTATTGGAAGTGAAACACCTGAGCACCTCTTTCTTTACCCATGTGGGTGAAGTCAAGGCAATCCGCAACATCAGCTTTGCGGTGGATCGCGGAGAGTTTGTTGGCATCGTCGGTGAATCGGGCAGCGGAAAGAGTGTTACCTCTCTGTCTATTTTGCAGCTGCTTCAATATCCCGGAAAGGTTACCGGGGGCGAAATTCTGCTGAACGGTGAAGATCTTTTGAAAAAGGACAAGCGGGAGATGCGAAAGATCCGGGGAAATCAGATCTCTATGTGTTTCCAGGATCCCATGACGGCACTGAACCCGCTGTATACGATCGGAAATCAGATCAACGAGGTTATTTTAGAGCATCAGAAGTTGACAAAAGCGGAAGCAACGAAGAAAACCATCGAGATGCTGGGCATGGTCGGTATCCCGGATCCGGAAGCCCGTGTTAAGTGCTATCCCTATGAGTTTTCCGGCGGTATGCGTCAGAGAGCGATGATCGCCATGGCACTGGCGTGCCAGCCTGAACTGCTCATTGCCGATGAACCGACAACTGCACTGGACGTTACGATTCAGGCGCAGGTGCTGCGCTTGTTGAAGGACTTGCAGGAGCGCACGGGTACATCCGTTATCTTAATCACGCACGATCTTGGCGTCGTTGCGAGTTCCTGAAGCCGAATCCTTGTAATGTACGGCGGTCAGATCATGGAGACGGGCAAGGTGGAGGACATCTTCTATAAGCCGCACCATCCCTATACGATGGGACTGCTCAAGTCTATCCCGAAGGCGGGCGGAACGAATCAGCGTCTTGAGTCTATCTCGGGAACACCGCCCGATATGCTCAATCCGCCGAAGGGCTGTCCTTTCTATCCGCGCTGTGAATTTGCGATGCAGATCTGCAAGGAAAGCGCCCCGCCGGAGTTTGAACTCGGGGAAAACCACTGTGCCAAGTGTTGGCTGTGCCATCCGGAGGCACCGAAGCCGGAAAAGTATCAGAGGCAGAAGGGAGGCGTACGGAATGGCTGAGCATCTGCTGGAAGTTGAAAATCTGAAAATGTACTTTAAGAAGGTAAACGGTGTGTTCCGCCGCAAGACATCTTACGTGAAAGCGGTGGATAACATTTCCTTTACCATCGACAAGAAAGAGACATTCGGCCTTGTGGGCGAGTCTGGATGCGGAAAGACCACGACCGGACGAGCGCTGATCCGCCTTTATGAGCCGACGGGCGGCACCATTCGCTATGACGGCGAGGATATTACAAAGCTCTCGGCGAAAGAATTTATGCCTTATCGGAAAAAGATGCAGATGATCTTTCAGGATCCGTATGCCTCTTTGAATGCAAGAATGACGGTGTCTGATATTATCGGCGAGCCGTTGGATATCCATCACCTTAAAACGGGCAAAGAGCGAGAGGAATTTATTCTGGAGCTGCTCGACCGCGTCGGACTGAATAAGGATCACGCCAGCCGCTATCCGCATGAGTTTTCGGGCGGTCAGCGGCAGAGAGTGGGAATTGCCCGCGCTTTGGCGGTTGATCCGGAGTTTATCATCTGCGATGAGCCGATCTCTGCACTGGACGTTTCCATTCAGGCGCAGGTGGTCAATATGCTCAAGGATCTGCAGGAAGAGTTTGGCCTGACCTATCTCTTTGTGGCGCACGATCTGTCTATGGTGCGCCATATCTCCGACCGCGTGGGCGTGATGTATCTCGGCAGCCTTGTGGAGGTCGCCGAGACGGAGGAGCTTTATCGGAATAATCTGCATCCGTACAGCAAGGCGCTTCTCTCTGCCATTCCTATCGCTGACCCGGAGAAGGCGGCGCAGAATAAGCAGATCCTTCTGGAAGGCGAGGTGCCGAGTCCTCTTAACTCCCCTGTGGGCTGCAAGTTTGCCAGCCGCTGCCCCTATGCAAAGCCGGAATGCCGGGAAGCGCCGCCGCCGCTGCGAGATGTGGGCGGAAATCACTATGTGGCGTGCTATCTGGTGTAAAGAGAGTATGAGGTGTTGATCGTGAATATTGAACAGACAAGAGCGGTTCTGGAAAAATTCCCCCGGCTGGAATTGGGGGCGTTTCCTACGCCGCTGCAACCCATGAAAAATCTTCAAAGAAAGCTCAATACCCCTGTTTCATTGTACATCAAGCGCGATGACCTGACCGGCCTGGGACCGGGGGGAAACAAGACCAGAAATTTGGAATATCTGCTGGGCGAAGCGGTGGAGCAGGGCTGTGATGTGATTTTTGCATCTGGCAAAAGTCAGTCCAATCTGTGTACGCTGACAGTGTCAGCCTGTTGCAAGGCGGATCTGGACTGTGTGATTGTCCACAACGATGCATCTGAGCCGGAGCACAAGGTGGGAAACCAGCTGCTCAATAAACTCTCTGGCGCAGAATTGAGATATGTGGGGGACATTGTCGACAAAGAACGGGAAGCGCTGGTGCTCCGTTATGCAAAAGAGCTGGAGGAGCAGGGCCGGCACCCTTATGTGGTCAAGAACGGCGCTTCCACTGCGCTTGGATCACTGGGGTACGTCCATGCGGTTATGGAACTGTGCGGACAGTGCCGGGAACAAAAGCTCGATTTAAAGCATTTGTTTGTTCCCGGCGGTAACGGGGGCTTGGCTGCCGGAACGATTTTTGGCGCGGCACTGTCCCAGGCGCCTTTCCATATTCATGTGATCACGGTGGAGCATGAAAAGGAAGAGTTGCGGGAAATTCTGGAAACTTTCCTGCGCGAAATCGGTGAGCTGACCGGAGTGCTTCAGGACTATGATTTCAGCAGCGTATATACCATTCACGAGGAATACCGCGGAGACGGCTGGGGCAAGGCGACGCCGGAGTGTGTGCAGCAGATTTATGAGCTTGCTCAGACAGAGGGAATCTATGTGGAGCAGGTTTATACCAGCAAAACGCTTTACGGTATGCTCGACATGGTGCGCAAGGGGCTGGTAGACGGCAGCGCCTGCTACCTCCACACGGGCGGATTCAGCGCACTGTTCAGCCAATTCTAAAAAAGTAGGGGGGACGGAGATGGCTGTGGTAGCCAGAACATACCGCGGAGCGATCCGGGATCTGGAGCACCATGGACGGATCGTCGTAGCCGACGCTGCCGGAAATGTGCTGTACCATTACGGGGATCCCTATGCAATTACCTTTGCACGCTCCGCGGCAAAGCCTATGCAGGCGATCGCAGTCTGCGAGAGCGGTGCGCTGGAGGCGTACGGTGTGACAGAGCAGGAACTTGCTGTGATGTGCGCGTCCCATAATGGAGAGCCGGCGCAGGTGGCGCTGGTGGAACGTATTCTCGGCAAAGCGGGGCTGGATTCATCGTATCTGCAGTGCGGAGATGCCTATCCAATTTCAGAAGAGAGCAAGCGAGAGATGCTCCGCCGCGGGCTTCCGCCCGATGCGCTTCACTGTGATTGCTCCGGCAAACATGCCGGAATGCTGCTGACGGCGAAGATACATGGCGAAGATCTGACGCAATATCCTGCTCCGGACAGTCCAACCCAGCAGAGGATCAACGAGATCATCTGCCATGTCTGCGGCTGCGGAATGGAAGAGCTGTTTTTCGCAGTAGACGGCTGCGGTGTGCCTGTCCACGCCCTTCCCATGGTCAAGCTGGCGCAGGGATATGCCAGAATGTCCAAACCTGAACTGTTGGGCGAACGCAGAGGTGCGGCTGCCCGCCGTGTCACACGGGCGATGACTGCATACCCCTATGAGGTGGCAGGCACAGGAAGACTGTGCACCTGCCTGATGAGCGCCTTTGGAGACCGGTTATTTGGCAAATCCGGAGCTGCATCTTTCTACGGGATTGGCCTGAAGGACCGTGGCATTGGCATCGCGGTCAAACTGGAGGACGGCTGCTCGGAATTTATGCCGGGTGTTGTGATGAAGGTGTTGACGGATCTTGGCGTGATCTCTCAGCAGGAGCAGGAAAAGCTTGACGCGTGCTGGGAACCGAACATTTATAACCACCACAATCAAGTTGTGGGGCGCAAGGAGATCGATTTTTCCCTGCTGCCCGATATGCGTGAACAGGAGTGTGTTTGATTATGCTGGAACGATTGAAGAATTTAGCGATCCCTCTGCCGGAGGATATTCAGAAACAGGAAGATGCCGGTTATTTTGCTGCGGCGCAGGATCTGATCGACCGCCGTTTGGCAGGCCCTCTGCCCCATGCGCTCAGAGAGCGGTTGGAGCTTGAAAAGAACCGGCTGATCGAACTGGAGGGAGAGTATCCCTTCCCTTATGAGCAAGCATTTGAAATGCTTCAGGGCGAGATCCGGGACTTCACCAAGGAAGAGTTCGATGAGCTGATCGCAGAAAATCAGGTGGATTGGTTCTATCGGGAAGGTAAGATGTATTTTGTGCGCCATTTCCATGAGAATTTGCGCAAGGTGCAGCATCCCGTTACACAGCGCCTGATCGTGCCTGAGGACGCGCAGGCGGCCAAGATGAAGCAAGATGTTCTGAATGGGAATATGCGCTACATGAAAGAGCACGGCGGGACGGCATATTATATCCGTATCCGCTCGACGCTGAAGGTGGGCGAGAATGGGCGGATCGGCGAGCCGATCACCGTTCATCTCCCGATTCCCAACAACAGTCCGCAGGTGAAAAACTTCCGGATCCATACGCTCAGCCCGGATGCTTTTGTAGCGCCTGAGGACGCAGAGAGCCGCACGGTATGCTTCCAGAAAAATCTGGAAGCGGGAGATGAGTTTACGGTGGAGTACAGCTTTGAGAACCACCTGACCTATGTGGACCCGGATCCGGACAAGGTCTGCGCAGAGCAGCCGTCCTTCTGCCTGGAAGAAGAGGCACCTCATATCATGTTCACCCCTCTGATCCGCGCGATGTGTCAGGAGATCGTCGGTGATGAGACCAATCCGCTTTTGAAGGCAAAACGGATCTATGAGTACGTCACCGACAGAGTGCGCTATTCTTATGTGCGCCGGTACAGTACTATCCTGAATATTCCGGAGTATGCTGCGGTCAACCAGAAGGGTGACTGCGGCGTGCAGGCAGTGCTGTTTATCACGCTGTGCCGCTGCGCCGGCGTGCCGGCCCGCTGGCAGTCCGGCCTGTTTGCTGCGCCCTATGATATTGGCGGACATGACTGGGCACAGTTTTATGTTGCACCCTACGGCTGGCTGTATGCCGACCTGTCCTTTGGCGGAAGCGCGCATCGCCTTGGAAATGAGGAACGCCGCGCATTCTATTTTGGCAATCTGGATCCCTTCCGCATGCCGGCCAACCTGGCGTTCCAGCATGAGTTTATCCCGCCGAAGCAGTTTATGCGCAACGATCCGACTGACAATCAGTATGGTGAGTGCGAGTATAATGACCGCGCGCTGACGCTCAAGGAATACAGCTGCGAGCATACCATGGTGGATATTCATCAGATCGGCTGAGAGACGGACGGCGTTTATCCTTTTAGAACTTACACTTGAGAAGGGCGGGCAGAGAGCGGAAGCACAGGAAGGGCGGGATAGATAGCCTTCCGGCATTTGACGCGCTGCGCGCCCCTCAAGACAATTCCAATCAATTTCAAAAAGGCCGCGCTGCGCTTGCCGGGCTTGCAGTCCGTTTCCTGCGCGCGGCGGAAAGGTATGGTCGTAAGCATGAAGGTATTTATCAGTGCGGATATTGAAGGCGTAGCGGATCTGGTCTCCTTTGCCGAAGCAGGAAATGAAAATCCTCAGCTCTATACACGCGGAATGGAACAGATGAGCCGCGAGGTTGGCGCGGTGTGCCGCGGGGCAATCGCTGCGGGAGCTGAGATAGTTACAGTCAAAGATGCCCATGGAGGGGGAATGAACATCTTCCATGAGTATCTTCCTGAGCAGGCGCAGCTGATCCGCGGCGAGATGCGCAGCCCTTATTCCATGATCGGCAATATAGATGGCAGCTATGATGCCGTCGCCTTTGTCGGGTATCATGACGCAGCAGGGCAGGACGGAAACCCGATGGCGCATACGATCAGCAGCAGACGCATCAGAGAAATTACCATCAATGGTGTGCCTGCCGGGGAATTCCACCTGTTCTCCTATGCGGCAATGGGACTCGGCGTCCCAACGGCTATGATCTCCGGAGATGCGGCGATCTGCGAAAAGGCCAAAGCGGTCAACAGCCGGATTGAAACGGTTGCGACTAAGGAGGGCGTTGCTGCGGCTGTGATCAGCCGCCATCCCAAGGCAGTGGAGCGAGAATTGGAGGAAGCAGCCAAACGGGCGCTCAGCGGAGATCTGAACCGCTATCGTTATGCGCTTCCGGAACATTTTCGGGTCACGGTGGCATACCAGAAGCATTATGATGCCGCCTATGCGTCGCATTATTTCAACACAAGACGACTGGATGCGCACACGGTGGAGTTTTGCAGTGATGACTATGAGGAAGTCCTGCGCTTTTCCCACTTTGTGCTTTGATCCCCATGAATTTATAGGCAGGAGGACATGATATGAAACCATTTCCCAAACGGCTCAAACTGGCTGATCTGCCGACCAGAATTGAAAAACTGGAACGGTTTTCGGAACGGACCGGGCTGAATGTATATGTGAAGCGAGACGATATGTCCGGTATGGAGTGGTCAGGCAATAAGATCCGCAAATTGGAATTCTCGATCCAGGAGGCATTGGATCGGGGCGCAGATACCCTGATCACCTGCGGTGGGATCCAGTCAAATCACTGCCGCGCTACGGCTGCTGCGGCAGCGCGGCTGGGCCTGCGTTCCTGCCTGCTGCTCCGCACGGACGATCCCGACCCGCTCTTGGACGGAAACTATTTCATTGATAAGGTGCTTGGCGCCGACATACGCTTTATTTCGGCGGAGGATTATCGAAACCGCCGGGGCGAAGTGATGGAGGAACTGGCCGGAGAATTTGAACGTCAGGGTCACAAGGCGTACATCATTCCCGAGGGCGCTTCCAACGGAATCGGCACTTTCGGCTATCTGTCCTGCATGCAGGAGATATTGCAGCAGGAGAAAGAAATGGGTGTGCAGTTCGATACGATCGTAGATGCGGTCGGTTCCGGCGGAACGCTTGCCGGCCTTGTACTGGCGAACAGGCTCTATGGGCTGAATAAGCGGATCGTGGGCATCAATGTGTGCGATGATGCAGACTTTTTCCAGCATCGTGTTTCCGATATCGTGTCGGAAGCGGCGGCCTATTTGGAGGAACCCTTGCAGGTTGCTCCGGAGGAGATCGAAATACTGGATGGCTATGTGGGCCGCGGCTATGCGCTGAGCCGTAAGGAGGAACTGGACTTTATCCGAGACTTTGCAAGAATGGAAGGGCTGGTTCTCGACCCGGTTTATACCGGAAAATGCATGTACGGCTTTGCGTGCGAAGTGGACAAGGGAAGCTTTCAAAAGAGCGGAAACGTTCTCTTCCTGCATACCGGTGGACTTTTTGGCCTGTTTCCGGTGAAGGAACAGTTTGAACTGTAAAGAAAGAGGTGAGAGCAGAATGAATTTTGCTGATTTTCATGTGGATACCCTTTACCGCCTGTTTTACCGGGCAAAGGGAGAAGTCGGCGATCTGTGGAAAAATAACTGCCATATAGATCTGGAGCGGGAAATCGCCAGCGGATATACGGCGCAGCTGTTTGCCTGCTTCCTCGATTTGGCGGAAAAGCCTAAGCTGGGCAGCAGCTACGAGGATGTTCTGGGCATGATCGAGCTCTTTTACCAGCAGATATCGGCAGACAAGGAAAAAGTCGGCTTTGCGGGAAACTACGCACAGTACAAGGAAAATAAGGAACAGGGCAAGCTGTCTGCATTCCTGAGTCTGGAAGAGGGCGGCGTATTAGAGGGAGACCTCAAGCGTCTGAATGTGCTGTACGATAAGGGCGTGCGGGTGATGAACCTGACGTGGAACCACGAGAATTGCCTTGCCTATCCCCACCGTCCTGCGGAATTCCAGAATAAGGGGCTCAAGCCCTTTGGCCTTGAAACTGTGCAGCGAATGGACGAGCTGGGCATGGTGGTAGATGTTTCCCACCTTTCGGACGCTGGCTTCTGGGATGTGGTCAAGCATGGAACGCGCCCCTTTATGGCGACCCACTCCAACTCCAGAGAGGTGCGGAATGTGAGCCGTAATCTGAGCGACGAGATGATCCGGGCGCTGGCAGATCGCGGCGGCATCATGGGTCTAAACTTCTATTCCGATTTTCTGTCGGACGATCCTGTTGGCAGGATCGACGATATGCTGCGCCACTGCCGCCACATCATGAATGTGGGCGGAGAGCAGGTGCTCGGACTGGGCACAGACTTTGATGGCATGGAAACGGAAATCGAGGTCAACGGTGCCGGAGAGATGCCAAAACTGGCGCAGGCCATGGATCGAGCGGGCTTCAGCACAGATCAGATCGAGGGAATCTGCTATCGGAACGCAGAACGTTTCTTTGCCCGCTATTGGGGCGAGAAGTGAAAACAAAAAGAAGCAGCCAAGGCCCTAAAATGGACTTGGCTGCTTTCTTGTTGCTGCGATGGGCGTTATGTGTTGAGAAATCTGCAGGAATCGCAGTTGCAAGAGGGGCGTACCCTTACGCGTCAAGCTCTGCGATTGCCTCGACTTCACACAGAACACCCTTGGGGAGAGAGCGCACCGCCACGCAGGCGCGTGCGGGCTTCTGGGTGAAGTAGGTCTCGTAAACGGCATTGAACACAGCAAAATCTGCCATGTCTGCCAGATAGCAGGTTGTTTTGACGACCTTTTCCATGCTGGTGCCCGCAGCTGCTAAAATAGCAGCTACATTCTTGCAGGACTGATGTGCCTGTGCCTCAATGCCTTCCGGCACAACGCCGGTTTCGGGAACGACAGGGATCTGACCGGAGGTGAACACCGCTCTGCCCAGACAAACTGCCTGAGAGTACGGACCGATCGCGGCCGGCGCCTGAGAAGTGCTGATCTTTTTCATAAAATGATCTCCTATCCTGCCGCTGGTGCGGCGTGTTATTTCTTGTGGCAGAAGCCTCCTCGCAAACGGGCACGGCGTATACTGTCATCAAGCTATCTCTACGATACCAATGAATTATTATTTAGTCAATAGCTTTTTTCTCATTCGCATTAAATTTTCTTATTTGCGCTAAATTTTGACAGCACTTTGTTGCAATTTAACATTTTTTAAGGTATAATACAAAAAAAGTTGTACAAGAAAGGATAAAGCCTGTGACAGCGAAAGAATTTAAGTTGACAGAAATGGACCGAGAGATCCTCAAGTCCTACCAATACATGCTGGATGGTCTCGCTCTTTACCTTGGCGACAGCTATGAGATTGTGCTTCACAGTTTGGAGGATCTAGGTCACTCTGTTATCAAGATCATCAATGGACACTATACCAAGCGTGAGGTGGGGGCGCCCATTACCGATCTGGCGCTCTCGATGCTTCACAATATTCAAAAAAGCCAAACACCGCATTCTATGGTCTACTTTAACCGAAGAGAGGGGCGTACCTTAAAGTCGGTAACAATACCGGTAGTAGGAGAAGGAGATCGTATTATCGGACTTGTCTGCATGAATTTTCAGTGCGACGTACCGTTTTCTCAGTTTATTTCTGCATTTCTTCCGACTGCATCCGACATGACCATATCCCGTGAGACAGAAAGCTTTAATGCAGATATCGATGAGGTCATCTCAACAGCAATGGCAAAGGCGCGGGAGAATGTTTCTGCATCGGCGAATATCCCCTCCACCAACCGCAACAAGGAGATCATACGCCAACTGTACCAGCAGGGGATCTTTAATATCAAAGACTCTGTTGTATGGGTCTCGGAGAGCTTGGGAATTTCAAAAAATACCGTCTATCTGCATCTTCGTAACCTGAAGCAAGAGCTTCCGATGTGACAGCAAGGGCTGATGAGCGCTGCCTTTTCTGCGCGAATGAGGCGAACCCTCACCACTGGCGAAACCGACAGAATAAGAAAAAATCCCGAAAGATCATCTTTCGGGATTTTTTGTCAGCCGCTGAGTTCGCGGATCTCGTCCTGAATGAGCCTGCCTGCCGCGGCGGCGAGCTGATCCATGCGGCGGATGCGCGCAAGGTCGCGCCCGTAGATGGTGTTTGCGGCAGGGACGCTTGTGTTTTCTCCTGTGAAAACGGCGGCGACGCGAACGCCCTGCGCGCGCAGGGTGCGCACCTCCTCTGCCGTGTCGTCTACGCCGACCTGGCCGTCGTAGTCGCGGCTGAGGGGAATCTTGCCGCTCGGCAGGATCTTATGGCTGTCGTCAGGCGAGGCATCGGTCAAAAGGAGCAGCAGGTGCTTTTCGGCGGGAGCAGAGCGGATCAGCTCGCCCGCGCCGCGCAGCGCAAGGCCGTCGCGGTTCCAGCCGGCGGCAAAGTAGTTGAAAACGTTGCGCTCTCCGTTCCTGTCGGAAAAGTCCTTCAAAATGCGCAGCACGGTGTAGCCGCGCAGACTGCAAAAGCTCGTCACGCGCACGGGAATGCCGCACGCAGCAAGACTTTTGGCGAGAATGTAACCCTGAATGGCGATGGTTTCCTGACAGTGCAGGCGCGAAGCTGAGGCGTCGAGCATCAGATCGACCGCAAAGCCGGGGCGGCTCTCTTCGTCATTGCGGAGGAAGACGCGGTCGTCGTGCAGCACCGGCTCGCGCCATACGCGCGTGCCGTCGAGCCAACCCTGACGGGCGGGGACGCGCTCGGGCTGCTGGTGAACGAGCAGGCAGTTTCGGATCTGCTCGCTCAGACGCGCAAGCGCGCTCTGGTGCAGGTCGAGATCGTGCGCGAAGGCGGCGCGGTTCCGCTTGGCCTGCGCTTCGGCTTGCTCGTAGAGGCGCTGCGTGTCCGCGCTGAGCAGCTGTGACGATGCGCTTGCACCCTTTGTGAACCAGAGATGGCAGCCAAGATGGTTTCCCGTGCAGAGCTGCTGCTCAATGCGCGCGAGCGTCTGGGGGGAGTAGATGCTGCGGCCGAAGCAGCGCTCGATGTAGTCGCGATCCTGCGTCTCGTGCTCGTTGGAGCGCAGGCGAGAGCGCAGCGCGTTCGAGACTTTGACCATGCCGTTTTCTCCCGGCATAGCGGAGCGGCCGATGGTCAGATCGTCCGTGCGGACGATCTCGGTCGGCAAGAGCTTTGTGAGCAACGGCGCCCATTTGTCGCTGAAGTGAAAGTGAAAGGCCTCTTTCTTGTGCACCGTGCCGTCGAATTGCAGATATTTTTGGAAGGCTGCGCGCACGGCGGCCTCCAACTCCGCCGCGCGCAGCGTGCCGGGGCAGGCAAGCGCCGCGGAAAGCCCCTTTTCCCACGGGGCAAGCAGCGGCGGCTTCTGCGAAAGCACCGTTTTCCACCGCGCAGACTGGAGCGAGTAGACAAGCTGATTTTTCTCCATCCACTCCTGGCGCGAAAGCTGATATTCCGAGGCGAAGAATTCCTCTGCATGGCCGCGGCGCAGCTCGGCGAGCACGGGACGCACAGGCAGCTCCTTCTCATAGGCTGCGTTTTCAAGTGCCAGCCACGTAAGCTCGTCAAAAACGCTCTGGCGCGCGTCACCCGCCCAGGCGGAAAAAAGACGCGCCGGCATCTCGTCGCCGAACCACTTGTGTACGAGGCCGATGATGCAATTCATATAAAAGTCCGGTTCACCGTTCGGTTTAAGCGCCAGAAATTGCGGTTCGAACCGGTAGTCCCCGCTCGCCGTCCAGACGAGGTTGATGGCGCGGCGCTGCTGGGCGGAATAGCTTGACGTTTCCATGTCAGTCGGTGAACAGGCGGCTGCGGTCGAGCTTGGCGGGAATGCGCGCCGCGATCACATCGCGGATCAAGCTCTGCTCGTAGGCGTCAAAGGCCTTGTTGGTAATGCCCATGTCGAGCGCCCGGTTCGCACCCACGCCGCAGCGGATCAGGCGCAGTGCGTCCAGAAGACCGCGCAGGTCGAGCGCCTTGGAGGAGATCTCCGCGCTCTCACACTTTTTTTGCAGCTCAAGGAACAGCAGAGCAAACTGCTCCTTGTATTTCTTCTCAAGCGTTGGGAACTCGTCGCCCAGAAGACGCACAAGACCGCTCTGGTCAATGGACGGCATCTGAATGACGACGAAACGGGAGGTCAGCGCCTCGTTCAGCTCGCGCGTGCCGGCATAGCCGTAGTTCATCGTGCCGATGAAGCGCGCGGCGGGATCGACCTCTACGCGCTCGTAGCCCGGCACGTCAATGGCGCGGCGGAAGTCGAGCGTTGCATGCAGCACGGCCAGCGCCTCATTTTTTGCCATGTTGATCTCGTCAAGCACGCCGAAGCCGCCGTGCTTTGCGCAGAGATATACCGGGCCGGGGCAGAAGCGGACCTCGCCGCCTTCAAACGTATCCATACCGATGAGACTGGCTGCGTCCATGTTGACGTGGAACGATACGTCCCACGCGGGGCGGGCAAAGGCCTGCGCAAGATTCTCTGCCAGCACATTTTTGCCTGTGGCCTTGCTGCCGGCAAGCAGCAGGTTTTCTCCGCACAGAATGGCGGCGACCGCCTCTTCCCATACGTCCTTTCCGTAATAGTGATACCGCGGCTGCGGCACACGGTTTTCAAGCGGCTGCGGCGTGGGATACTGCGCGCGGAACGCCTGAATGCCGTCCAAAAGATCGGAGCTGAGCCCCTCTTGCTTCAAAAAGTCTAACAAATGCGATCACTCTTTCCAATCGCGTGCCTTGCACACCTGCTTTTTCGCCCTTATCATAGCACGTGACGAACAAGTTGCAAGTTATTTTTTTGCGAATTCTACATGACATGGGTCAAGAGCCGTCAAGAAAGCCAGAATAATCTGACGCCCTTGCGAAACCTATTTGCGCGCGGGTACTTCATGGAATCACTGGACTTTATTATCTTGTTATGATATCATTAAAAAACTTGATGGTCTTGACCTTGTGTGTGCGGCGGCGTCTGATTGGCTCAATATGTCCTCATATCGGGGAAACAAATTTTTGATGTGTCACTTTAGGAGAAATAACCATGGTTTTTATCGTCATTCTTTCATCCGTTCTTCTGGCGGTCTGCACTTCGCTTAAACCAATCTATCTCCAGAATGCCATCGACGCGGTCGAGGCGGGCGCGGACGGCGCGCTGACGCTGTTTGGCTTCTACGTTGCGAGCATTCTGGGGATCATGCTCTTTGAAACGGTGCGGCAGCTCAGCACGGGCAAATATCGAAACAGCGTCCTGTTCGGCCTCAAAAAGAAGGTCATGGCGCATATCATCCATATGCCGCCCCGGAAATTTCAGGAGGAGCAGGGGCAGAACTATGTCACCACGCTGAACAACGAGATCGAGATGCTGGTGGACAGCTACTATGTTACCCGTCTTGAGCTCGCGTACAGCATTCTGGTGCTGATCACCTGCGTGATCGCGCTGCTGTATATCAACAGCTCTCTTGCTTTGATCATCGTCATTTCCACCGTTTGCCCGATCATCGCGTCGGCAGTGCAGGGTAAGGCGCTGGAAAAGCGGACGAACTTCTACACGATGGCGCTCGAAAAGCTCAACGTCATGATCGGCAACCTGATCCACGGCTATCCGACGATCAAGGTGAACCACGTCGAGCGCGAGTACTTAGCGACGCTGGAGCGCGACAACGAGAGCGCCGCCAAGGCGGAATTCGCCAAGTCCAAGACGAAAATTCGCGTCAACATGATCATCGGCCTGCTCTCCTACGCGGGCGAAGCGGTGATGGTCGGTTTCAGCATTTATGAGATCGCCAGGGGGCGCTTGTCCGTCGGCGCGCTGGTCGGCGCACTGCAACTGTCCGAAATGCTCGTCATCCCGACGAACAGCATTTCCTATCAGCTCTCGGAGATGAAGAGCGTGGAGAGCATCCGCCAGAAGATCAGCAGTCTCCTCTCCGCCCCCGAGCGCAGCGCCGCCGCGGCGGAGGCTGCGCCCGTCGAGCGCATCGAGCTGAGCGACGTTTCCTTCCGGCACGAAGAAAAGGACATTCTTTCCCATGTCGATTACCGCTTTGAGGCGGGGAAGAAGTACCTCATTCTGGGTGAAAACGGCAGCGGCAAGAGTACGCTCTTCAAGCTGCTCACCGGTCTTGAATCGGAGTACGAGGGCTGCATTTCCGTCAACGGAACGGACATCCGGGGGCTGCATTTCCGTCAACGGAACGGACATCCGGGGGCTGTGGCCCGCGCTTTATGATGAGATCGGCGTCGTCCTTCAGGACGCGTTCCTCTTTGACGATACCTTCCTCCAGAACGTCACGCTCTATCGCCCGGAATTAGCCGGGCGCGTTGAGCCTGTGATGCGCTCTCTGGGAATGGACGCCTTCCTTGCATCGCACGACCTTGACCAGCCGTTCCAGAACACGAAGGGCAACCTTTCCGGCGGCGAAAAGCAAAAATTAGCGCTCGCCCGCGTGCTGGTCGAGAATAAGAGCGTCATCTTCCTGGACGAGGCCACCGCGAACATGGACAAGACCAGCAGCCAGCAGATCCTGTCGCAGCTGCTCCGGACGGACGGCCTGACCGTCATCAGCATCGAGCACAAGGTAAGCCCCGAAATCCTCCCGCTCTACGATACGATCCTCGAGCTGAAGGACAAGCGCTTGGTGGAAAGAGCATAATACTGCCAGGTTTTCAAGAACCCCGGCTGCAATCAGGTTGCAACCGGGGTTTTGCTGTGTTCCGGGCGGAAGGATCGGAAAAGCAAGCGACAAAATGCCCCGTCTGTTTCAAGCTTGCTCATGGCGGCATTCTTCTCTCGACGAACAGACGGTTTCCTGCTATACTGGAAAAAAGACCATGGGAGGACGCGCCGATGAACCATCAGGAATTGAAAAACTTCATTCTCGAGACCTATCCTGCAAGCGTGGATCACCCATGGCTCCAATACCCCAATTATGAGGTGTTTCGCCACAACAGCAATCAAAAATGGTTTGCCGTGGTGATGAAGCTGCCCAAAAGTAAGCTCGGACTGCAAGACGAGGAGCGAATGGACGTCGTCAACCTAAAGTGCGACCCCATTCTGATCGGCTCTTTGCTGGCGGAAAAAGGCTTTTTCCCTGCCTATCACATGCGCAAGGACAGCTGGATTACCGCCGCGTTGGACGGCACCGTGTCGGAGGAACAATTAAAGCTGCTCCTTGATATGAGTTATCGGGCCACGGCACCGAAGGTGCGCCGAAAAAAGATCAACAACACGAATTTTACGGAGGATAACGATGAGTGAACGCGCTTTTGCAGTTTCCAATTTGACTGCCATGAAGATCATTGATATCCGCGGCATCCTCAACATGGAGCCCGTGCGGGGCGGAACCGATGAGTGGTACTGGGCAACGGATTACATTCACGGCGATCTCTATGAAGCGGAAGAGCTGTTCCGAGATGGGCACCCTGTAAAGAGCAACCGGCTGTATCTGATCCATTATCCGGACGGGGCGGTCTATGAGCCGGTGCCGCCCGTGGACGGGCAGTACCTCGGCTATCCCGTGTATGACGGCGGCACGGTTGCGCTGCTGGCGGTGAACTTTGCAGAGCAGGTGATCCGCATTCTGCGCTTTTCTCAGCAGCAAGAGACGGCACGGGAGATCGCAAGGCTTCCCTTGTCCGAGGTGAAGGATTGCTACAACCTGATCCTTCACACCTCGCCCCTCTCGCTGACCCGGCAGCCCAACGACGGTACGTTTGAGCTCATCTGGCCCGAGCGGGCAAGCTTTGCCCTCAGCAGCAGGGAATCCCTCAGCTTTCGCGACGGGGACAAGCTCTATTTCAATATTTGGTATGAAGACCCGGACTACCGCGAGGAAATGCTGGTGCGCGCCTTACCGGACGGCAGGATCTTAGAGCGCTTTCCCGGCGATATCCGCATCATGCCAAACGGGGAGAGGTGGCTCGTCAGATGAATAATAGCATGTTCGTTGAGGCGACCGCGGCCGATGCGCTGACCATTATTGGCTTGCGGTGCAGGATATGGGACACGACATACAGAGGCATCTATCCTGACAGCATGATAGATGATTTTGATTGGGCATGGCACAAGGAGAAAGAGCTGTCAAGGATCCATCTTCCCGCATATTCCGTGTATCTGATTCAAAAAGATGGTCGGGATATCGGTTATCTGACGATGCGTAAGGCTGATGAGATCGTCTTGCAGTCCCTATATATTCTTTCTGAATATCAGCGGCAGGGGATCGGTCGGATCGCATTTGATTTTATCAAAGAATACTGCAAGGAACAGTGCGCGGAGTCTTTCATTTGCCAATGTGTTCCCGATAACCTCGATGCCCGCGCATTCTATGAGAGAATGGGCGGGAAGGTAATTGGAGAGGATTTGGCGAATGAAGAACGATGGCAGAACTCGATTACCTATCGATTTTTGCTGACAGAAGAATTCCCTGCGGGGTTGACAACTTTGAATTGACAGCACAGGAAAAGGAGGAGCAATATGTTTCGGCCAATCAGAAAAAGGAAAAACGAGATCGACAGGAACGCGGTGGAAACGCTTTATGATGAAATACTACCCCAGCGAACAACTGGCGGAAGAAGAGATCGCGCGCTCGGGAAAAGCGGTGCAGCTCTTTGAGATAACAGTCGAGCATCTCAGCGGGAAAGAGGTTCAGGAGCGGTAACAGCATTCGTGTAAAGTTAATGTAAGCCCTGCGCTGCTTTGCAGCGCAGGGCTTACATCGTTTCAAGCGTTATTCGACGTAGAACATGATCTTCGTGATGTACTCGGATTCGTTGCCGGTGGATAGATAGTCGTTGATCGCAAACTCGTAGGCGTCCGAAACGATTTTGAGTTGATGGCCGCGGCAGTACTCCAAAAGGCGCTCGTAGGCCTTCCCGATGGAGAGATAGTCGCCCGTGTGGTGCGTGACCGCGCACCGTCCTGCAGGCAGTTTGACAACGCCCGGAACACTGCTTTTTTCAATCGGCAAAAAGGCGAAGGATGCCTCGGTATAGCGCCCTTCCTGTATGCGCGAAAGCGGCACGATCGCTCCGCTCTGGAAGAAAATGGGGAGCTGGTCCTTGAACGAGCGGACAAAGCACTGCTTGGTGGCAATGCTGACCGCCTCGAGCGTGTAGGGCGAAGCGACCTCTTGCAGCAAGAGGTGCTGACTTTTCACAGTTTCTACCGACACCGCTGCGCTGTCACTGCGAATGGCAGCGGACTGCTCAAGCTGCGCGCAGCGGTGCGCCACGCGGCTTTTGATGAGCTGCAAGTCCCTGATCTGCCGGTCGATGATGGTGAGCTGTTTGCGCAGCGCGATGAGGGAGGTATCAAGCGTGTAGCTTTTCATGTGCGACTTGATCTCATCAAGGGAAAAGCCGAACTTTTTCATGATGCAGATCGTATCCAGATAGTCGAGCTGCGCGGCGCTGTAATAGCGGTAACCATTCTCGGGGTCGACGTAGGCGGGGCGGAAAAGGCCGATCTTGTCGTAAAAAATCAGGGTTTGCCGGGAGATATTCTGATGCTTTGAGATCTCGCCGATCGTAAACAAATCGTTCATAAAAAACCTCTTGACCTTATGGTTACTATACAGTTTATGATCATAGCATGAAATCGGAAACGAAACAAGGAGGAAAACAAAATGAGATCCCGCGCGGCTGTTCTATGGAACAAAATGGTGGATGGGCTGACAGTGAAAAAGATCCTGCTGATCCTGCTGGGAGCGATGATCTGCTCATTCGGCATTCACAATATCCACCAGCGCACAAACATCACCGAGGGCGGCGTGATCGGCCTGATGCTCTTCACAGAGCACTGGCTGAAACTGTCTCCGGCCTACATCACCCCCATTCTGGATATTGCCTGCTATCTGCTGGCATTCCGTTTTCTGGGCGGCAGGTTCATCAAGATCTCCATCATTTCGACATTCTTTGTGTCGCTTTTCTATAAAATCTGGGAGTTGTTCCCGCCAATGCTGCCTGACCTGTCGAACCGTCCGCTGATCGCGGCGGTACTCGGCGGTATGTTTGTCGGCATCGGCGTCGGCCTCATCGTGCGGCAAGGCGGTTCCAGCGGCGGCGACGACGCGCTCGCACTGTCGATCTCGCATCTCCTGCGCTGGCGCCTTTCTCGCGCCTATCTCTTTACGGACGTTGTGGTGCTGCTGCTCTCGCTCAGCTATATCCCTGTGATGCGCATTGCCTTTTCGCTCATCACAGTGACGATCTCTTCGTATCTCATCGACTATGTCAGAGGATACGGCACGGCAAAGGAAACGGCGAAAGAGGACAACCAAATCCCGAAGGCGGGAACGCGCCTGAACGCTGAAGCGGCCGATTGAGACTGCCTACGGTGAAAAAAGAGCCCTTCTTCTCAGAAGAAAGGCTCTTTTGGCTTATTGTGCTGTGGATATGGCCCGATTATCGGCCAAGCTCTTCGTCCGCGTAATCGCGGGATTCCTCAGCGGCGAGGCGCTGTTTTCTCCGGCGTTCGATGGCTTCGCCAACGTCGCACCAGCTTCCGATGATCAGGCAGACGAGCGAGCAGAACGCAAGGCCTGCGGCCACGAGCTTCAATACCAGACGAGCGGTCTTTCCCATAGCGGTTACCCCCTTGAAATGTTGTATCGCCATTATAACACGCTTTGCCCGCCATTTTCAACTGCGATTTCCCACTTGCGGTGCATCGTGCGAGCGACTGATCTGATCTTACTAAATTATTGCGAACTGGTATTTGCAACAATACCAGTTCGCTGCTATGATGGGGGCATCTTAGGAGAAGGAAGTGTTTCCCATGAACCAGAAAAGCGTCAACAAGCTGACCGCACTCGGCATGATGTGCGCCCTCGTCTTCGTCAGCAACTATCTTCGCATCACCATGCCCATCGCCATCGGCGGGCGAACCTCTTTTACGCTGGCCAACATTATGTGCTGCCTTTCCGGCCTGCTGCTCGGGCCTGTGGGCGGTGTGGCATCTGCGCTCGGGTCTGCGCTGTATGATCTGACCAACCCCGCTTATGCAGCGGAGTGCTGGATTACCTTTATCACCAAGGGCATCATGGGCATGGTGGCAGGCTTTGCCATGAAAGACCGCGCAACGCCGAAGTACGGCCGCTGTACGGCTGCCGCCGCGTTGGGCTGCCTTGCCTATTATATCCTTTACTTTTTCAAGTCCTTTGCCTACGATGGGCTGCTGATCGGCGGTCTTCCCGCCGCCACTGCGGCCGCGGCGCTGCTGCTGAAGATCCCGGCCTCTATTTTTAACGGCACGGTCGCCATTGTTCTTGCGCCGCCTCTGTGCCTTGCCCTGCGCAAGGCCTTGCAGCAGACCAATATTCAGCTGCCGTAAGCGCGCGAAGAGATGCTTCTTAGAAATTGATTCCACACAAAACGCAGAAAAGCCGGGAACTGACCGTAAGGGTCAGTTTCCGGCTTTTTGTTCATGTGCTGTGGGGGAGGACTGCTTCGCGGAGCGCAAGCGCCATGCTTTTGAAGAAAAACAGACAATATTCCTTCAATGGTGATGGATTTCTTTGAGCGGTTTTGCTATACTTTTGCTATCAGTAGCAAAAACGATGTTTTTAAGGAGGGCTATCCTATGCTGACTATCAATGAGACCCGTCTTTTGAACCGTATCCACGCGCTCGGCGCTGTCGGCATTGACGCTGACGGCCGCCGCACCCGCCTTGCCGCCTCCGATGAGGACAAGGCAGGGCGCGATCTCGTGTCCCGCTGGATGCGCGAGGCAGGACTCACCGTCGTGACCGACTACATCGGAAATCTCTTCGGCATCTGGACACCGGAAGGCTGCGCGGAGACGGAACCGGTCATGACCGGCTCGCACATCGACACCGTGATCAATGCGGGGCAGTTTGACGGCTGCTATGGCGTTCTCGCGGCGCTTGAGGTCGTGGAAACGCTCAAGGCCTCCGGATTTGTGCCTGCGCGCCCCATTGCCGTCGTTGCCTTCACCAATGAAGAGGGGGTACGCTACGCGCCGGATATGCTCGGCTCTCTTGTCTACGCCGGCGGCTATCCGCTCGAGCAGGCGCTCGCCACCGTCGGCACCGACGGCGCCGTGCTCGGCAAAGAGCTCAAGCGCATCGGCTATGCGGGCACTGTCGCGCCGGGATTCCTCAAGCCCTGCGCGTTCGTGGAGGCACACATTGAGCAGGGGCCTATTCTTGAGACCGAGGGAATCACCATCGGCGCAGTCGAGGATCTTCAGGGCATTTCGTGGCAGCGCATTACCATCGAGGGGGAACAGAACCACGCCGGCACCACACCGACGGCATACCGCGCGGACGCGGGGCTTGCCGCGGCAAAGGTTATGACCTTCCTGCGCAGCCGCTGTGAGCTGCCCGGCAGCCGCACCGTCGCCACCACCGGCTGCATCGCCTTCGAGCCGAACGCCATCAACGTGATCCCCGGCAAGGCGGTATTCACCGTGGACGTTCGTAACCCCGATGCAGCGCAGCTTTGCGCCGAGGAGCAGGCGCTTGCCGACTACCTCGCGGAACTGGAAAAGGCAGACCGCGTCAAGATCACGACCGAACGGCTCAGCCGCTTTGACCCTGTGCTCTTTGATGAGGGCATCGTGCGCCTCGTCGAAGATTCCGCTGCCGCACGTTCTCTTTCCTGCCGCCGTATGACCTCCGGCGCGGGGCAGGATGCCCAGATGCTCGCGCGCATCTGCCCTACGGCAATGATCTTCGTCCCCAGCGTGCGCGGCATCAGCCACAACCCGCTGGAGCTGACCCGCGACGCCGATGTCGCCGCGGGCGCCAACGTGCTGCTCGATGTGGTCGCGCAGCTTGCCGCAAAGTGACGGCAGCAGAGAAATATGATCGAACAAGGGACGCCGCGATAAAGCGGCGTCCCTTGTTGCAGTCCATGGAAGAAAGTGATTCAACAGGCAGGCGGCGAAACTTTGATGAACAGCCTTACCGCCGGATCAGCTTTAGCAGCTGAATGATCATCATGGAGCCGAAGGCAAGCCCTACAATCGCGCCCACCATGCCGCCGCTCAGCGGTGCAACGGAAAACAGCGGCTCCAGCGCGGGAAGAAGCAGCACCAGTCCCAGCAGCAGTGCGCGTTGTCAAGCATTATCTGAATGAATTTTACCGGAAATGCTCCTGCGGCATTGGTGGAAAGGCAGATCCCTTAACAGAGCGCAGGCAGCGCGGTGTTTTTGCGGCGTGGAAGCATCGGCAGGACTTTTGACGGAGGAAATCTTGTGTTGCAAACAGGGCGGACGGACGTTTTCTGACCTCACACCGACCTTTTTTATACTTTCGTCATTATGGCTAAAATTTATACAAAATGCAACAATTTTTCAATATTGCTTGACAACATTTGTGCAAGATGTTATCTTAGCAACAAGATCCCTGTCATTCATTTGCCGCTCTTGCGCGTCATACACATCAGTAAGGACGGCGTGAATGCGGGGATCGATCCCGCACGGCGGACATCCACCCCTGCAAGCCCCGACCATTCCGGGAGGGAATTGGTCACAACAATTTGAAGGAGGATTAAACCATGCGCAAATCTATGAAGAAGCTCATTGCTCTCACCCTGACCTGTCTGATGCTCGCGACACTGTTCGTCGGCTGCGGGTCGAAGGACGAAGGAGGCGGCGACGGCGACGATGTCATCAAGCTCGGCTGGATGGGCTCGCTGACCGGCGACCAGGCCGCCTACGGCACCTGCGAAAGCCAGACCCTCAAGATGATGGTCGAAGACCTCAACGCCAACGGCGGCCTGCTTGGCAAGCAGGTCAAGCTCTTCTGCTACGACACCAAGGGCGACGCACAGGAGGCGGTCAACGTTGCCAAGCGCCTGTGCGCGCAGGATCAGGTCTGCGCGATCATCGGCCCGAACGCCTCGGGTCAGTGCATTGCCATCCAGTCCGTCCTCGACCAGTACAAGATCTCTGATATGTCCACCGTGGCGACCAACGAGAAGGTCACCATGCAGGACGGTCAGCTCAAGGAATACAACTTCCGCATCTGCTTCCTTGATCCCCAGCAGGGCAAGATCGCCGGTACGTTCGTGTACGATAACCTCGGCTTCGACAAGGCCGCCATCCTCTACGACGTCAACGACGACTACGCGCTGGGTCTGAAGGACAACTTCGTCAAGGTCTTTGAGTCCAAGGGCGGCACTATTGTCGCTGAGGAGGGCTACACCGCTGGCGACACCGACTTCACCGCGCAGCTCACCAAAATCAAGGAAGCGCAGCCCCAGATCATCTTTACCCCCATCTTCTATCAGGATTTCATCATGATCCACAAGCAGGCCCGCACCCTCGGCATTGAGGTGCCGATGCTCGGCGGCGACGGCTGCGCGTCCGAGGTCCTCTTCGACGCCGCCGACGCGGTGGACGGCTCCTACGTCATCAACCACGTTTCCCTCGTCGATCCCGCGGGCGACGCCTTCCGCAAGGAGTACGCCGAGAAGTACAACGGCGCGAAGATGGAGCTCAACGGCTACATGGCGCACGACGCGTTCCTGCTCTGGTGCGCGGCGGTCGAGAAGGCCGGCAGCGATGACCCGCAGGCCATCGCCGACGCGTACTCTCAGGTCGAGGTCGAAGGCATGGCCGGCAAGATCAAGATCTCTGCCGAGGACCACAACCCCGTCGGCAAGTCCGGCTGCGTGGAGCGCATCGACGGCAAGAACAAGACCTACGTCTTTGAGACCTACATCGCCGCGGACTAAGCACATCCCCAAAACAGAAAAAGCAAGCACCCTTTCGACACTCGGGCGTCCCATATGGGACGCCCGAGGTCAACAGGGTAAAGGAGGCTATACATGAGTTTTGAGTATTTTCTCCAGCAGCTGGTAAACGGCATCTGTCTCGGCGGTATGTATGCGCTGATGTCGGTCGGCTATTCGCTGGTGTACAGCATTATGAACTTTTCCAACTTTGCCCACGGAGGCGTCATCATGGTCGGCGCTTATGTGGGCTATTTTGCTCTTACGTCGCTGAACGTTCCGTTTTTTCCGGCGTTCCTGCTGTGCGGCTTAGGAAGTGGTCTGCTCGCGGTCATCATCGAGCGCCTGGTCTACTCGCCGCTGCGCAAGCGCCACGCCCCGTCGCTCTACTTCATCATCTCGGCGATGGGCGCGTCCATTTTCCTTGAAAACTTCGTCATCGCCACCATCGACGGAACCCCCAGAAACTATCCCCCGATCTTCGATAACCGCATCAGCATCGGCGGGATCTCCCTCGGCGTGGACAGTTTGCTGATGATCGTGGTTTCGTCCGTCGCGCTGCTGATTTTAATGTTCATCATACAGAAGACCAAGGTCGGCCTCGCCATTCGTGCCTGCGCTTACAGCGAAAAGGCTTCGACCCTTATGGGCATCAACGGCGACCTCGTTATCTTCATCATCTTCCTCATGGGCGGTGTACTTGCGGGCTTTGCCGGTATGCTCTACGGCATGCGCTTCATCGTCAAGCCCACCATCGGTCAGGTCACGAACAAGTCCTTTGTCGCGGCGGTGTTCGGCGGTCTCGGCAGTCTCCCCGGCGCAATCGTCGGCTCGGTGCTGCTCGGCATCATGGAGATCTTCGTCGCGTCCTTCAACTCCAACCTGCGCGATCTGTTCGTGTACGCGCTACTGATCCTCGTCCTCATCATCAAGCCGTCCGGCCTGATGGGCAAGGTCGTGGAAGACAAGGCATAAGGAGGGAGGAACGATATGTTTAGCTGGTATTACATTGAAGGTATCCTCATTCAGTCCTGCTACACCCTGCTGATCGTGTTGGGCCTTTCCATCCTCACGGGCTACACCGGTATGTTCTCGTTCGGTCACGCGGGCTTTGTGTGCATCGGCGCGTACGTGTCCGTCATCTGCACAATGGCGTTTGGCCTGCCGTACTGGCTCTCGCTCATTCTTGCCGGACTCGTCGCCATGCTGCTCGGCGCGGGACTCGGTAAGATCACGCTCAACCTCAAGGGCGACTATTTCTGCATTGCCACGCTCGGCGTGGGCGAGGCGATCCGATTGATCTTCAACAATTTGCAGCTCAATATCAACGTCGGCGGCAAGGGCTTCCTGCTCGACGGTGCGAAGGGCGTTGCGAGTATCCCGCTGCACACCACTTTTGCAGGCTCGCTCGTGATCGTCGTCATTTTCCTCACCGCCACGGCGCTGCTGATGAACTCCAAGCACGGGCGCAGCATGCTCGCTGTGCGTGAGGACGATCTGGCCGCGCAGATGAGCGGCATCAACACCTTCCGCTCCAAGATGCTTGCCATGTGCATGTCCGCGCTCTACGCCGGCATCGCCGGCGGCATGATGGCGCACTACTTCGGTTATCTCCAGCCCAAGATGTTTATGATGGTCAAGTCCACGGAATATACCATCATGGTCATTTTCGGCGGCATGGGTTCCATCACCGGTTCGGTGCTCGGCACGGTGCTGCTGTGCGCGCTGCCGGAGCTGCTGCGCGCGGTGGGCGACTGGCGACTTGTGATGTACGGCCTTGCCGTTATCATCATCATGATCGTCCGCCCGAAGGGCCTCATGGGCGGCAAGGAGTTTCCGATTGGCCGCATCTGCCGTGCCATTGGCCGCATTTTCACCGGAAAAAAGAAGGACCTGCCCCCGCCTGACGGCGGAAACGGCAGCGGAGAGGAGGCGCTGGTATGACGGATATCACCTTTAAGAATCACGATCCCGATGTTATGCTCGAACTCTGGCACGTTACCAAGCGCTTCGGCGGCCTGACCGCTGTGGGCGATGTCTCCTTTAAGATCAAAAAGGGCGAGATCTACGCCCTGATCGGCCCCAACGGCGCCGGTAAGACCACCATCTTCAATCTCATCACCGGCGTTTACGCGCTCACGGAAGGCCGCGTCATTTTCAACGGCACGGTCATCGGACAGGGCGAGGACATCATCAAGGACGACATGCGCGAGACCGAGGTCAAGCCCTTCCAGAAAAAGCCCTACGACATCATGTCCCGCGGTATGGCGCGCACCTTCCAGAATATCCGCCTGTTCAAGAGCGAAACGGTGTACAACAACGTCCTCACCGCCTGCCACGCGGGCGCAGACTACAACATCTTTCAGTCCCTCTGGCGCTTCAAGGTTGGCCCTAAGTGGCTGACGAAGTACTACTGGCAGGAAAAGGCGCTGCGCGAGAAGACGGAAGAGCTTCTCAAGATCATGGGCATTTGGGAGCAGCGCGATATGATCGCGGTCAACCTGCCCTACGGCCAGCAGCGCAAGCTGGAGATCGCCCGTGCGCTGGCGACCAATCCGAAGCTTTTGCTGCTCGACGAGCCTGCCGCCGGTATGAACCCGGAGGAAACGCTCGCGCTGATGGATCTTATCCGTGAGATCCGCGACCGCTTTGACCTCACCGTGCTCATCATTGAGCACCACATGGACCTCGTCATGAATGTTTCCGACCGCATTTTCGTGCTCAACTTCGGTAAACCGCTTGCCGAAGGCACCCCTGCGGAGATCCAGAGCAATCCTGAGGTCATCGAGGCCTATCTCGGAAAGGAGGACGACGGCGATGGCGATGCTTGAAATTCGTGATCTGAACGTTTATTACGGCGGTATCCATGCCCTCAAGGGCATCTCCCTCGAGGTTTCGGAGGGGCAGATCGTATCCATGATCGGCTCCAACGGCGCGGGCAAATCGTCCATGATGAATGCCATCTCCGGCATTGTAAAATACAAGTCCGGCGAGATCCTCTATAAGGGCGAGCCGCTGCCGACGGCGGCGAACAAGGTCGTCAAGCTCGGCGTGTGCCAGGTGCCGGAGGGGCGTCAGATCTTCGCAAACCTCACGACCTATGAAAACCTCAAGATCGGCGCTTACCTTCGCAACGACAAGGACGGCATCGAGCGCGACCTCAAGCGCGTGTATGAGATCTTCCCGCGTCTGGAAGAGCGCAAGAACCAGATCGCCGGTACGCTTTCCGGCGGCGAACAGCAGATGCTCGCCATGGGCCGCGGCATCATGTCCGCACCTGACCTTATCATGTTAGATGAGCCGTCCCTTGGCCTTGCACCGCTCTTGGTCAACACGATTTTCGACACCATTAAGGAGATCAAGGCCATGGGCAAGACCATTCTGCTCGTTGAGCAGAACGCGCTCAAGGCGCTTTCCGTCGCAGACAACGCCTATGTTCTTGAGCAGGGCCGCATCACCAAGTTCGGCCCCGGCCAGGAACTTCTCAAGGATCCGGCTATCGCGGAGGCCTATCTCGGCAAGGCCGCGCGCTGAATTTACCGAAAAATCTCGGAGGTATGTTACAATGGCTAAAACAGCACAGGAGGTCATGCAGCTCATTCGTGAGCAGGGCATCAAGATGGTGGACTTCAAAATGGTCGATATCAACGGCCAGTACCGCCACGTGACCATTCCTGCACAGAACTTCACGGAGGCGACCATGACCGACGGCATCGGTTTCGATGCCTCGAACTATGGCTACGCTGTGGTCGAAAAGAGCGATATGGTCTTTATCCCTGACCCGGACACCGCGCAGATCGACCCGTTCTGCGAGATCCCGACGCTCTCGATGACCGGCAATGCCATGATCATCGACTATCCTGCCAACCGTCCGCTCGATCAGTATCCGCGCAACATCGTGCGCGCGGCGGAGCAGTATATGCGTGACAGCGGCATCGCCGACACCATGCTCATTCTGCCCGAGTTTGAATTCTATCTCTTCGACGATGTGGCGTGGAAGGTCGCGCCGGACGAGATCGGTATGAGCCTTGACGCCGAGCAGGCACACTGGAACGGCGACATCAACGGCCGCGGCGTGATCGTTCCCCGTCAGGGTCACTACCATATCGCAAAGCCGCTTGACCGCACCTATGAGTGCCGCAGCGAGATGTGCCTGCACATGGAAGAAGCCGGCATTCCCATCAAGTACCACCACCCTGAGGTCGGCGGCGCGGGTCAGTTTGAGGTCGAGCCGAAGCTTGGCGAGATGAGCAAGATGGCCGACGCGAGCATGATGATCAAGTACATCATCCGCAACACGGCGCTCAAGTACGGCAAGACCGCGACCTTTATGCCCAAGCCTGTCTATGGTGAGGCTGGCAGCGGCATGCACGTTCACATGCTGCTCTTGAAGAACGGCGAGCCGGTGTTCTCCGATGACAACGGTTACTCTCACCTTAGCCAGGAGGCGCACTGGTTCATGGGCGGCCTTTTGAAGCATGTTTCCTCGCTCTGCGCCATCACGAACCCGTCTACCAACTCCTTTAAGCGTCTGGTGCCAGGCTTTGAGGCACCCGTTACCGTCGGCTACGCCACGAGCAACCGCAGCGCGGTCATTCGCATTCCTGCTTACGCCAAGACGCCGAACCTGCGCCGCTTTGAGATCCGCAATCCGGACGCCACCTGCAACCCGTATTTCTGCTATGCGGCGCTGCTGATGGCAGGACTTGACGGCATCAAAAACAAGATCGACCCGCATGCAAACGGCTGGGGACCCTATGATGTGAACCTCTATACCCTCTCCGACGAGGAGAAGGCCAAGCTTCACCACCTGCCGACTTCGCTCGACGCGGCGCTCGACGCGCTTGAAGCGGATCACGACTACCTTACGCGCGGCGGCGTATTCCCTGAAGCGCTGCTCAAGAACTTCATCGCTGCCAAGCGCAAGGAGTGCGCGGCGATGGCTGCCATTCCGCACCCCGCGGAGTTTGAGCGCTACTACAACCTGTGAGAATATTTCCAATGCAAAAAAGAGAGCTGCCCCAGGGGCGGCTCTCTTTTTGCATTGGAACAGTTATCTTGCGCGGTGCAAAGCAGGGGACAAGATCAGATTAGTCAAAGGGGTTAAATCCGGCGGTTTGCTTGTTGGCAACGAAAACCTTTAAGAGGTTTCCGTCATCTTCAGCCAACTTTACAGTTGCACCTTCACCGCGGAAGCTAAGACTTGCCGAAGGTATACTAAATAAAGTTTCACCGTTGATGGTATCAACATTCTTGGTATCTTCGAGATTTTGAATCATTTCAACAACAAAGTCATCATCAAACTTTTTCTTGCTTGTTACCGCAATATCCGTAATAGCAGGGGAAGAACCGGCCGTCGTAGACCTTCTCCAGCTTCATGCCGTTGTCGTAGACCACACCATAGGGCGTCACCGTGCCGCTGCCGCTTTCGATGAGCTGCCGTGCGGTTCCCTTGCCGTCCAGCGCGTTCAGTTCATCCACACTTGCGCTGCCGCCGTGCAGGTTCATGTAGTGGTCGCGGCCAACAGCGGCGAGGTCAGAAAAGTCGGTGATGACCGTAGCCTGCTGGCAGCAGAAGGTCAGGTTGATAAGATCCTCCAGCTCAAACAGCTCCAGCTTGTGGGCCATTGCCTGAAACTGTGCGGCCTCGCCGGTGTCGAAGCTTTCCAGCCGCTTGGCAAGATAGTTCAGCTCCTCCGCATTGACCGTGAGCATCTCCGTGCGTTTGAGGACAGTATAGAAGCTGTCGATCTTTTCCACCTTGCAGTCCGCCTTGACCGCGTCGCCGATCTCCAACGCCTCCAACAAGTCCATGCAGTATGTGTACTGGTCACGGGGAATGGGAAACGGAATGGTTGCTACGCCATATTCAGGGTGGCTTGGATTACTCAGAACTGCGCTCATCATGATCGTTGTCCTCCTTTTTCTCGTTGATCTCGTTCATTCGGCTCCGCAGGCAGGTCCCGTCCGCACCCCAGCAGAGAAAACCGTGGCGGGGATAGGGGCAGTCCTTGCAATCCGGGGAATGGCTGCAAACAGGCTCCGGCAGTGGCTCCTGCTGGAAGCCGGGGAAGTGCGGAAGAATGAGCTTGAAGTGGATCGTTCCGTAAATTTCCATTGATTTTCCTCCTAAACTAAAAAAGACCGGACATTTCTGTCCGGCCTGCGTGGATACTTATTTCATTGTCATGCCGCTCTGTTCCGGCGCATCCCGCTGCCGCGGAACATTCGGGGGCAGCAGTCCGCCGACCTGTTCCATGAGCTCCGCCAGTTCCTGATCCCGTCCGAAGGATAGCGTTTCGTCCTGTTCGCGGACGAACGAAAATGCGTGGTAGATCTCTGCAAGCTGCTCCGGCTCAAAAAGGGCGTCTTTTGGAACAAGCCCACTGCGCACGGTGAAATCGCGTTTGGCGGCTTCGTAGTCGCCCTGAAAATAATGCCCGTGATGGACGCCCTCTCGGTCTAAGTCCCACTCCCAAGTCACGAATTGCACGCCGCGTTCGGTGGGGTGGCCCGCCAGCACTGCATCACCGAAGTCAGCAAGGATGCGGTAGTCACCGGTGAGACCGGTCGCCTTGAGCCGTGGAGCAGTTTCCATAGCGGTCATATACTCCAGTGTCTTCGCGGCGATGTCCTCGATACGAAACAGGGCATCCTCTGCCTGTGGCGTGTCCGTATCCTCCCGGCGATAGTACACGCTGCCCTTGCCGGTGATGCGGCACAGCGGCGCATCGTTCCACAGGATGGGGAGTTGGCATTCTTCCGGCGGCTTTGTTTCAAAGCCCGCACGATGGAGAGAAATGCAAACTTCTTCGAGGTAACGGAGCTGCTGTCCTGTGTTGCTGCTGTTCATGTGGTGAACCTCCTTTTTTCCGTAAACTAAAAAGAGGTTGGTATCAAAATATGATACCAACCTCTTCGTAAAAAGTTTCAAATTTTTTAGGAAAGATGAGCGATAAAAATATTTGAGAGTGGAAAGCCAACTATAAAGCGGGCCAAATCAGCCAAGAATTGAGTTCAAATCCTTCCTGACACTCTTAAATGCCCTTGTGTATCTATAAAACACGCTTTGAAAAAACGGGGTATAAAAACGCCGAAACCCCTGATTTCTCAGGGGTTTCGGGTGAGTGTATCTATTTTGGTCACTCTTGTTGGCAGCGGGAGAAGGATTCGAACCCTCACATACGGAGTCAGAGTCCGCTGTGCTACCATTACACAATCCCGCTATATTGTGTTGTCCACTGTGCTGTGTCGTTCAGCGAACAAAAATTATTATAGCAGGAACTTTCGATTTGTCAATAGGAAATTTCCAAAAAGTCAAATTTAGGGAAAATACTTTTATTTGCTTTTTGGCATTACATCCAGATGGCAAATAGACGCAGCAGCGGCTCGAGCACACGGCGCACTACGCTGCGCTTTGCCCATTCCTCCGCCGTGACAAGATGGCTTTGATCGACGATGGCGTCCATATCCTCAAGCAGCGACTCGATCATCGGTGCGCCGTAGACCATCACGCCGCACTCGCAGTGCAGCTCAAAGCTGCGGTAGTCCATATTGACCGAGCCGACAAAAGCGGCCTCGCGATCCACCATGATGCTTTTGGCGTGCAGAAAACCCGGGGTATAGCGGTAGATCTTTACGCCGTGGGCAAGAAGGTCACCAAAGTAGGATTCCGCCACCCAATCGGCATACCAGTGATCCGGTTTGCCCGGCAGCATTAGCCGCACGTCCACGCCGCCGTCGCCTGCGATACAAAGCGTCCGCATCACGCTCTCATCGGGAATGAAATAGGGCGTTGTGATATAGAGAAAGCGGCGCGCGCTGCTGATCATCTGCAAAAAGACGTCCTCTGCCGGATTGTCGGGATTGTTCTGCGGCCCGTCGGTGAAGGGCTGGCAAAAGCCCTCGCTCCGCACCGGTGTGTGCGGGCGGTAATAGTCGTGCTCGTTGTGCATGACGCCGCCGATATTGATGCACATGTGGATAAAGCTCGCCGTCAGCCCCCAGGCGCCCTCGCCCTCAAGACGGATGCCGCTGTCCTTCCAGTAGCCGAAGCGCTCGATGAGGTTTGCGTACTCGTCGGCGATGTTTACGCCGCCGGTGTAGGCAACGTCACCGTCAAAGCAGGCGATTTTACGGTGGTCGCGGTAGTTGAAGTAGAGCCGGTTCACATACTCATGCACGGGATTGAAGATGAACACCTCAACGCCTGCGTCGCGCAAGCGGTCGATCGTCTCGCCGCGGAAGCGCTTGATGTTGCCGAAATCGTCGAAGATGATCTTGACCTCAACGCCTTCGTGCGCTTTGGCGCAGAGGATCTTTTCAAGCTCTGACCAGAGCCGGCCTTCAGCCAGAATGAAGTATTCCAGAAAGATGAAGCGCTCGGCCTTCTTTGCCTGCTCAATGAGCTCGCGCAGCAGCAGTGCGCCCTCGGGCAGATAGGTGACGCGGGTGTCCTGATAGAGCTGAAAATTGCGGCGGCAGAGATAGTTTGCCGTGCGCGACCAGCCGGGGAGCTGGCGCGTGAGCCTTTCAACGGCAAGTGCGCTGCGCTTGCGCACACTCCCCGGCTCGTCCGGGACACGTTTGCCGTTTTGCGGCAGATGACGCTTCTGCGCTGCGCCGCCCCACAGAAACCAGAGGATCATTCCCACCGGCGGGGCCAGCAAAAGCAGAATGAACCAGATGAGCTTATAAGAAAGCTCACCCGGTTCATTGTAGATACGAATGGCAAGGAACAATGCGGCGACCTGCACGACGGCGTAGGCCAGCGCCAGATACTCCTGCATGAAGTAGGAGATTGCAACAACAAGAGCGATCTGCACGGCCAAAAGGAAGATCACCAGCATGATGCGCAGCGCCGCAGAAATGCGCCGCTCGCCCTTTTGCTGAATCTGGAATCCTTTCATTGTGTTCTCAGTCTCCTCCTATATGTCCGGTTCCTGCTGCGGTCAATGTTCAGTTCTGTTCGCGACGCTCGTTCTTCTCGTTCAGAAGGCGCGTCTTGATGTCATAGAGCTTCTGCGAGAGGTCAACATAATAGTTGTGCGGATTGTCAAAGCGCTTGACCTCGTCCCACAGCGTGTCGACCTGCTCGGCGCAGTACGTCTTGATCTCCTCGACGCTGGGACGCTTGTAGACGAGCTTGCCCTTCTGGTAGATGGGCACGAGCAGCTCACGCGCTTCAAAGTGGTAGACCTCCTTGCGCTTCCATGTGGCGTCGGGGTCGAAGATCTCAAGGTTCTTGCTGTCGTCTACAGTCTCATCGTAGACCGTCAGGTAGTCGGCGATGGCCTTGCCCGTGTCGCGGCCGTAGAAACGGTAGAGCTTTTTGAAATGGGGCGTCGTGATCTTGCCGACGTTCTCGCTGATCTTGATCTTGGGGGTCACGTTGCCGTCCTTGTCCTCCACCGCAACAAGCTTGTAGACGCAGCCAAAGACCGGCTCGCTCTTGGCAGTGATCAGACGCTCGCCGACGCCGAACGCGTCGATCTTTGCGTCCTGCATCCAGAGATCCTGAATGAGGTACTCATCGAGCGAGTTGGACACGGTGATGGTGCAGTTTTCCCAGCCCGCCTCATCGAGCATCTTGCGCGCCTTGCGGGAGAGATAGGCGATATCGCCGCTATCGAGGCGAATGCCGCACTTTTTGATGCCCAGGGGCTTCAGAATGTCATTGAACGCCTTGATGGCATTGGGGATACCGGACTTGAGCGTGTTATACGTATCCACGAGCAGAACGGCGTTCTGCGGGTAGAGCTTGCAGTAGGTGGCAAAGGCATCGTACTCAGAGTCGAACATCTGCACCCAGGCATGCGCCATCGTGCCGAGCGCGGGCGTGCCGTAGAGCTGGTCGGAGATGGTGCAGGCGGTGCCGCAGCAGCCGGCGATATAGGCGGCGCGTGCGCCGTCGATGGCGGCGGCGGAGCCCTGCGCGCGGCGGGAGCCGAACTCCATCACGGCGCGGCCCTTGGCGGCGCGGACGATGCGGTTGGCCTTGGTCGCGATCAGGCTCTGGTGGTTGATGGTCAGAAGAGCGAAGGTTTCAAGCAGCTGCGCCTCGATCGCGGGCGCGCGCACGATGACCATCGGCTCCTTCGGGAAGACGGGCGTGCCCTCGGGTACGGCGTAAATGTCGCCGCTGAAGTGGAAGTTTGCAAGATAGTCGAGGAACTCCTCGCAGAAAATACCGCGTGAGCGCAGATAATCAATATCCTGCGCGTCAAAGTGCAGATCTTCGATGTAGTCGATCAACTGGTCGAGACCCGCTGCGATGGCGTAGCCGCCGCCGTCGGGAACGGAGCGGAAATAAACGTCGAAATAGGTAATGCGATCCTGGAACCCAGCCTTCAGGTAGCCATTGCCCATGGTCAGCTCGTAAAAGTCGCAGAGCATGGTCATATTGAGCTTCTGATCCGTCTTCATAGTCACCTCATAGTGTCGCGGCGCGGACAAACGCCGCGCCTTGTGATGTGCGTATTATATCCCGAATAAACGGATAAAGCAAGGCTTTCTGCGCTTTTTCCGCTTTTTGCTTGACTTTGTGAAACGAGTCCCCTATGATAGAGAGACTTCCTAAAGAAACGGAGTATCGCAATGGGTGTTATTTTAGGCATTGACATCGGCGGCTCAAGCACGAAGATCGTTGGTTTGCGCCCCGACCTTTCGGTCATCGACATGCTGCGTGTCAAGGCCGATGATCCGCTCACGTCGCTCTATGGCGCGATGGGCAATTTTTTATCCACGCACGACCTTCAGCTCTCCGATATCCGCCATATCGCGCTTACCGGCGTGGGTGCTTCGTATGTTGAGGGTGATATTTACGGTGTGAAGACCATCAAGGTCGCGGAGTTCCCCTCTGTCGGCACGGGCGGACTTGCCCTTTCGGGCAAAGAGCACGCGGTCGTTGTCAGTATGGGCACGGGTACGTCCTTCCTCTGGGCGAACAAGGGGCAGGAGGTGTGTCATCTCATCGGCAGCGGCGTCGGCGGCGGTACGCTTGCAGGTTTGAGCTCGCTGACGACAGGCGTGCATCAGTACGCCCTCATTCGCAAGCTCTGCCAGGACGGCGATCTCAGCCACATCGACCTGACAATGGCTGACCTTTCGCGCGAGCAGGTAGGCGATCTTCCGCCCGAGGCCACGGCGGCGAACTTTGCCAAGGTCGCCGACGATGCGACACCGTCGGACAAGATGCTCGGCATCGTGAACCTCGTGCTTCAGTCCATCGGCACGATGTCGGTGCTGGCGTGCAAGTGCTGCGGGACGGATACGGTCGTGCTCACGGGAGCGCTGACGATGCTGCCGCCCGCAAAAGAGACGTTTAAGCTTTTCAAGCAGCTCTACGGCGTGGACTTTATTATTCCCGAAAATGCAACGTTTGCCACCGCCATCGGCGCGGCGCTCTACAGCGTGAGGGAAGTGTAAATAAAACTTTAAGCATCCGGCGGGTCTCGCCGGATGCTTTTTGTATAATGAAAGGGGCGGGGAAGACGGAATAAATCTATCAAATTGCCATGAAGTTGCCCTTGCGGCGGGGCGGAAAACGCTGTAGAATAACAAAAAATTCGACCAAGCGAACAAGGAGTAAGCGTCATGCAGCAAAATGCCAGATTCATTCGTAAGCTGCCCATTCCGATGGACATTAAAAAGGAATTCCCGATCACCGAGCAGATCACCGAGGCGCGCGAAAAACGCGTAGCGGAGATGCGCGCGATCCTTGACGGGCGCGACAAGCGGCTGATGCTCGTGATCGGCCCGTGCTCAGCTGACCGTGAGGACAGCGTGATGGACTATATTTGCCGCTTGGTTCCCTTGCAGGAACAGGTGAAGGACAAGATCCTGATCGTGCCGCGCATCTATACGAACAAGCCCCGCACCGACGGCGCAGGTTATAAAGGAATGCTCCACCAGCCCGACCCCGACAAAAAGCCGGACATGCTCGAGGGCATCATCGCTATCCGCCGTCTGCATACCCGCGCGGTGAGAGAGACCGGCTTTGCCTGCGCGGACGAGATGCTGTATCCGGAAAACTACCGCTACCTGTCCGACATCATCGGTTATGTCGCCGTCGGCGCGCGTTCGGTGGAAAATCAGCAGCACCGCCTGACCGCGAGCGGCCTTTCCGTGCCGGTCGGCATGAAGAACCCCACCGGCGGGAATCTGAGCGTGATGATGAACTCCATCTACGCGGCGATGGGCGACCACACCTTCCTCTACCGCGGCTGGGAGGTGGAAACGGCGGGCAACCCCTACGCCCATGCCATCCTGCGCGGCTATGTGAACGAAAAGGGCAACAGCCGCCCCAACTACCACTATGAGGATCTGATCGAGCTGCACGAGCTGTATGCATCGCGCGGCATCAAGAATCCCGCATGCATCGTGGATTGCAACCATGCAAACTCCGGCAAGCAGTATTTGGAGCAGATCCGCATTGCAAAAGAGGTGCTGCACTCTAAGCGCCATTCGGGCGACATCGACGCGCTGGTCAAAGGACTGATGATCGAGAGCTACATCGAAGACGGCAAGCAGAAGATCACCGACGGCGTTTACGGCAAGAGCATCACCGACGCCTGCCTTGGCTGGGAAAAGACCGAGCGGCTGGTGCTGGAGCTGGCCGACCTGCTGTAAGGGAACGCGATTCATCTGTTTGCGTCAAAAGGCAATGGCAGAATATCAAGATCAAAAAGAGATGGCGTAAGCCATCTCTTTTTGCGCGCAAAGCGGCTTGAATTTGCAAAGATTTTACATTCCCGTACTGGAACTTGACAAGGCGTTCTGCTATACTGTACGCGTGGAAGCAAATGAGAAAAGAAGAGGAGATGTGATCTCAAATGGATACTTACAACATGATCGACTTTAACAAGAAAAAAGGCTTTATCTGCGATATGGACGGCGTCATCTACCATGGCAACCGCGTGCTGCCGGGGGTGGCGGAGTTTATCCAGTGGCTGCACGATGAGGACAAGGAATACCTCTTCCTGACGAACAACAGCGGCTATACGCCGCGCGAACTGCACCAGAAGCTTGAACGCCTGGGGCTTGACGTGTCGGAGGAGCACTTCTATACGAGCGCGCTTGCGACGGCGGCCTTCCTGCGCGATCAGGCGCCGGGCTGCTCGGTCTTTGCCATCGGCGAGGCGGGGCTTTTGAACGCGCTCTACGACGCGGGCATCACGATGAACGATGTGAACCCCGACTATGTGGTCGTGGGGGAGGGGCGGTCGTATTCGCTCGACACGCTGACGAAGGCGACGAACCTCGTCTTCAAGGGAGCGAAGCTCATCGGCGCAAATTCCGACGTTTCCGGCCCCATCGAAAACGGTATCGCGCCGGCCTGCCGCGCGCTTGTCGCGCCCATCGAGATGGCGACGGGCACGCAGGCGTACTTCTGCGGCAAGCCCAATCCGCTGATGATGCGCACGGGGCTCAAAAAGCTCAACTGCCACTCCGGCGAAGCTGTCATGGTGGGCGATCGCATGGACACCGACGTGATCTCCGGCATGGAGAGCGGTATGTCCACGGTGTTGGTGCTCTCGGGCGTTTCCACGCGCGAGACGATCAAGACCTACGCCTACCGACCGAGCATGGTGCTGGATGGCGTGGGCGACATCGTGGCTCTTGCCCGTGGGGAAAAGAGCGAGGAGTAACAGACAAAAAAAGGAAAGCGCCGCTGCAAATGCAGCGGCGCTTTTTGAGTTGTATTTTGCGGAAGGATTCAGCCTTCGTCGCGTGCGCGAAGACCGGCGACGGACGAGATCGGCAGCGAGAAGCAGATCGCACCCGCCTTGGTGCAGGGACCGGCCTGCTCATTGATCGAGCGCATGATGGCGGCCTTTTCGTCCTTGTGGGCAATAATGTAGATCATATCCTTTTCGTCGGCAAGGCTGACGCTGAAGAATTTTTCCCCGCGCGTGCCGCCCGTGCCCTTGGCGTGCAGCACCGTGCCGCCGCCTGCGCCTGCGGCGCGCGCTGCGTCCATGACGAAGTCGGAATAGCCTTCATTCAAAATGACGGTGATGAGTTCGTGTTCAAAATTCATATTCGGCGCTCCTCCTGTCTTGAGATCGTCGGTGAGATAGGCAAACGTTTTGCCGCCGGCTACGCTCTTGAGCGGAATGGTCAGCATGACGCCGTTGCCCGGAATGTCGATAAAGAGCTTGCGCTTGGCAGATCGGATCAGGGACTCGGCCTCCTGCGCGCTGCCCACGGCGCCGATGACGCACTTTTCCGTCGCGTCCAGCCCGTAGATGGCAAGATGCTCGCTTTTGGCCGTGCCGCGCGCGGGCATGCTGAGAATGAGGCGCAGCCCCGCGGCGCGGTAGAGCGAGCCCATCGCCTCGCCGCGGTCGTGATCCGTGATGGCAATGATATAATAAAGATCCATGTCAGCAGGCCTCCCAGAGTTCGATGATCTCGTTGTCGCCAAAATCGGGCAGCTGCGGCTCCTGTGCGGCATGCTTGGATTTGACGACGTAGATCGCTCCCATCACCTGCACGGTGATGAGCGGCATCATCGCAACGAGTGCGACAAGGCCGAAGGCATCGGTCATCACATTGCCGCCGAGCGCTTCGCATGCGCCGGTCGCAAACGGCAGCATGAAGGTAGCCGTCAGCGGGCCGGAGGCGACGCCGCCGGAGTCAAACGCGATGGCCGTGAACGTGCGCGGTACAAAAAAGCTCAATGCGAGCGCGACCAAATAACCGGGAACGAGGAAATACAGGATCGAGATACCCGTGATGACGCGCAGCATCGCAAGGCCGCCCGCGGCGGAGACCGCGATCGACAGGCTCATGCCCATCGCCTTGGCGGAGATCGCGCCTGCGCTCAGCTCCTCGACCTGCTTGTTGAGCGTATGCACCGCGGGCTCGGCGTTGATGATGAACCAGCCCATCAGCATCGCAAGCGGGGCGAGCAGGTAGACCTTCCACCCCTCTGCCAGCGCCGCGCCGAGCGCGTAGCCGAGCGGAGAGAAGCCGACATTCACGCCCGTGAGGAACAGCACCAGGCCGAAGTATGTATAGAGGATACCGATGAGAATACGCAAAAACGGGAGCTTGCGCAGCTTGAGAGAAACGACCTGAAAGATGAGAAAGAAGATGAAGATCGGCAGCAGCGCCATGGTCACTTCCCATAAATATTCCGGCAGCGCGTGCAGGTAATCCTGCCCAAGCTCCACCGTGGTGGAGACACCGGAGACAACGCTGCTTTCCCCCTGCGCGGGCTGCGTTTTATAGATCGCGCCGAGCAGCAGCACGGAGAGGATAGGGCCGATGGAGCAAAGACCCACAAGACCGAAGCTGTCCGCCTTGGCGTTTTCATCGCTTCGAATGGACGCAACGCCGACACCGAGCGCCATGATGAACGGTACGGTCATCGGTCCCGTCGTCACGCCGCCGGAGTCGAACGCGACGGAGAGAATGCTCGGCTCCGACAAAAATGCTGCGGCAAAGACGATGGCATAGAATACGATGAGCATTGTGCGCAGGGAAATGGAAAACAGAATACGCACCATGCACAGCATCAGGAAAAAGCCGACACCGACAGAGACCGTCAGGATCAGAACCTTGGTGTCGATCTCCGGCACGTTGCCTGCGAGCACCTGAAGGTCAGGCTCGGCCACCGTGATGGCAACGCCGAGGGCGAAGCTGATGACCAGGACAAGTCCCAGCTTGCGCGATTTTGTCATTTTAGAGCCCATGTAGTTACCGATGCGGGTCATCGACATATCCGCCCCCAGTGTGAAAAGACCCATGCCGAGAATGAGCATGGCCGTGGCGATCACAAACGAGAGCATCAGTCCCGCGTCGACCGGCACGAGCACAAAGCTGATCGCCATGACGATCAGGCTGATGGGCAGGACGGAAGCGGTGGCTTCTTTCAGTTTTTCAAATAAGATCTGCTTCTGGTACAAAACCTCACTCCTTTGATATTTTTCAATAATTCCAAAATTATCATAGCATATATTCGCTGAAATGAACAGAGAGAGAAAGTAAAAGATCTGTTAAGTTTGTTCTTCCAGCGCGGACGAAAACAGGCAGGATGACCGCGTCATCCTGCCTGCTTTTCGTGATCCTACTGCGCTGTGTGCGCGCAGCCGCGCTCAAGCGAGCGGCGGATATTGCCGTCGAGCATGTCACCGAGATCGGCGAGGAATGCGTCCGGCTCGCCCTTCATGCCGTTTGCGAGCCACTCGATCGAAAGACCCGCGAGCGCCGCCGTGTAGAAGCGAGCCAGCGCGACGACCTTGCTCTCGCTGACGTCAAGCCCTTCGGCCTCCTTGCGCACGTAGGCAAGCATTGCCGTCAGGATGGTTTTGTGGTAGTACCGCTCCAGAATGTCGCGGTGAGCGGAGGAATGCAGGTGCTGGATCATGCGCTTGTTCTCTGCGGTGAACGCTGTGGCGGCAAGGAAGGCCTTCTGCCATGATTCGTAGCTGTTCGCGCTTTCGGAAAGCCGCTCGATCTCGGATTCAAACACATCTTCAGCCAGAGCGTAAATATCGGTGTAATAATAGTAAAAGGTATTCCGCGTGACCTCGCTTCTCTCCGCGATGTCGCGGACGGAGATCTTGTCAAAGGGACGCTCTGCCAAAAGCTCGATGAAGCTGCGGCGGATGGCGTTTTTGGTGCGCAGGGCCATAGGTGGATCCCTCTCTTTCTGAATTGGTGTGAAATCATTATATCCGATGCGGAAAAAACTTGCAAGGGATAAAAAACTAAATCTTTAACGGAATCTAAACATCAAAGAACGGCTTTTGTGCCGTAAACTTGGTCAGCGCGCCGAGAGTGTGAAAACTTTGTGCGCTATGCGCACTTTGCCACTTTTTCATTTTTTGCATTGCGGATATGATCAAGAATGCTCAATACTGAAAAAATAGCTCATTCCCCAAAAAGGACGAGCGGAGAGGAAGCGACGAAGATGAAGACCTACTTTACCTCTGAGTCCGTCACGTGCGGACATCCCGATAAAGTCTGCGACCAGATCGCCGACGCGGTGCTGGACGAGATCCTCGTCCACGACCCGAATGCGCATGTTGCCTGCGAGGTGACAGCCTGCACAGATGAAGTCCATCTGATGGGCGAGATCACTTCGACCTTCACGCCGGACTATGAGGCCATTGCTCGCAGGGTGATCGGAGAGATCGGCTACACCTTGCCCGGTGTTGGCTTTGACGCCAAAACGGTTCGTATCTGTGTCAGCGTTCATACCCAGTCGCCGGATATTGCGCGCGGCGTGGACCGCGGCGCGCCGGAAGAGGCGGGGGCCGGCGATCAGGGCATGATGTTCGGCTATGCCTGCCGCGAAACGGACGCGCTGATGCCGCTGCCCATTACGCTTGCAAACCGCCTGACGAAAAGGCTCGAACAGGTGCGGCGCGAAAAAAGCATTCCCTATCTTCTGCCGGACGGTAAGGCGCAGGTCAGCGTCGAGTATGAAGGGGGCTGTCCCAAGCGCATTTCCGCCGTGGTGGTTTCCGCACAGCACAGCGCGGAGGTAAAAATCGACGCGCTGCGCGATGCGATCTTAGAGCAGGTGATCTTCCCTGTGCTGCCTGAACAGCTGCTTGATGAGCGCACGGAGTATTTCATCAATCCGACGGGACGCTTTGTCGTCGGCGGCCCCGCGGGCGACAGCGGACTTACCGGCCGCAAGATCATTGCCGATACCTACGGCGGCGCGGCGCGCCACGGCGGCGGAGCCTTTTCGGGCAAGGATCCGAGTAAGGTCGACCGAACGGGCGCCTATATGGCGCGCTATCTTGCCAAGAACATCGTGGCCGCGGAACTGGCCGAGCGCTGCGAGATCGAACTTGCCTATGCGATCGGCCTTGCAGACCCGGTGAGCGTGATGGTCGAAACTTTCGGCACCGGGCGCGTGAGCGACGAGGCACTTGCCGACTGGCTGATGAAAAATGTCGATATGCGCCCCGGCGGTATCACCGCGCGTTTTGAATTGCGCCGCCCGATCTACCGCCGCGTTTCCTGCGGCGGACACTTCGGCGAAAATGCTGCGAGCCTGCCGTGGGAGTGGACGGATCTTGCCGAAGTACTGCAAAAGGAGATCTTATCATAAGATTGCACCGCGGATGCGGGGAGGGAACGGCAGTGAAAAGAAAACGGAGGAACACCTATCTTGTCAGCGCGCTTACGCTGGCACTGGTTTTTGCGCTCGTGATCCTCATTTTCCGCGACGCGCTGCCCGGCATCGGGAAAAATCTGCGCGCCGTACCGCTCTGGGGCGTTCTGCTCCTGCTTGCGCTCGGCTTTGCCTACGAGGCGATGGAATCTGCGGTGTGCCTTGTCATCATTCACCACAAAAAGCCGGACTGCACCTTGGCTGACGCGCTGCGAGTCACGTTTCTCGGCGTGTTTGGCAACATTGCGACGATGGGCGCAGGGACGCTGCCCATGCAAAGCTACTGCCTTTACAGACGCGGGCTGGACGCAGGCAGCGGACTCGGCATCATGGCGAGCGAATACGTGCTGCACAAGATCTCGGTACTGCTCTATGCAACGGCTGCGCTGCTGCTCGGCGGAGAATGGCTGCGTGGGGGCGCCAACGGCCTTGCCCGTTATATCCTCATCGGCTATGCCATCGGCGCACTCATCGTGCTGGCGCTCACGCTGATCTATACCTGGGATCGGGTGCTTGCGCTTGTGCTGCGGCTGCTTGACGGGCTGCTGCACAAGCCGAAGTGGGCGGCGCGCCGCAAAAAATGGGCGGGGAGCCTTACCCAACTCAACCGGGAGGCGAAGAAAGTGCTGCTCGTCCCGTCGCTTGCTGTCAAAGGCATTGCGGTGAGCCTTGCCAAGCTCTTTGTGCTCTATACGATCCCCTATGCTGCGCTGAGACTGCTCGGCTGTACGGCGCTCACCTTTGGGCAGGCGCAGCTGCTTGCCGCGCTGATGCTGCTCATCACAAATGCCCTGCCGAACGTTGCGGGCGTGGGGCCGATGGAGTTTGCCTTTCTGCTGCTTTTTGCCCCATGGTCGGATACCACGGTGGCCTCGTCCGCGCTGGTGCTATACCGCGTGGCGACCTATTTCTTCCCGTTTCTGCTAAGTGTGATCGTTTTCCTCTGCGAGGAAAACCGCTCGCTCAAAGGCTTTGACGCGCAAAGCGCTGAATGAAAATGATGAGGGGGATATTCTCTTTCAAAGAGAATATCCCCCTTACTTTTTGCGCTTTTTGCAAAGGTGTGAGCGCGGCGTGTCAGCTTTGCTGCTCGGCCTTGCCGCTTTCCGGCACGAGGTGGACGTTCAGATGGTCGTAGGTCATCTCCACGCCGTGCTTGTCGAAGGCATCGCGCAGCGCCTCGTTGAGCGTGTAGTAGGCGTTCCAGTAATCCTCTACCGATGTCCAGCAGCGCACGGCGTACTCAATGGAGCTTGCGCCGTAAGAGGTGAGGTAGACCTCCGGCGCGGGATCGGACAGGACGCCGGGAACCGTGCGCACCGCGTCCATACACGCAGCCTTGACGGTATCGGTCGGCGCATCGTAGGACGCGGTCACGGTGCGCACCACGCGGCGGCGGCCGAGCGTCGTATAGTTGATGATCTTAGAGCTGGAAAGCGCGCGGTTGGGCTGGAGCACGATCTGCCCGTCGGCAGTCTCAAGCTTGGTATGGTTGAGCGAAATCTCGCGCACTGTGCCGACCGTGCCGCCTGCTTCGATCGTATCGCCGATGCCGAACGGATGCGATGAGAGGATCACAAGCCCACCGGCTACGTTGCCGAGAATATCCTCTGCCGCGAGCGTGACGCCCAAAGTCAGCACCGACATGATCGCCGTGAGGGAGGCGGTGTTGATGCCGAGCGATTCTGCCGTGATGATGGCGGTCAGAACATACAAAAGAACCTTGAGGCAGGAGAGAATGATCTTTTGCAGCCGGTCGCTGATGCGGCTTGCGCGGGAAAGCAGGCGCGAGAACAGCTTCATGACAAGACGCACGACCACAAGGCAGACAAGCAGTGTCAAGATCGCCGAGAGAATGTTGGCAATGCTGTATCCGCCAATTGAGTGCGAAATGATTTCCGAGAGTTCTTTCATGGCATTTCAGCCCCTTTCTATGTAATGTGTAGTATAACAGCGCCGCCTCACCTTTGTAAAGGGCGAGGAAAAGATCGGCCGACTTTTCAGCAGTTATGCGGTTGAGAAAGCGGTGGGAAAAGCGTATCATGCGATCAGATTATTTTGAGAAAAAGGAAGTGTTCATATGCGCCCTGATGCGCTCATCGATTTACACTGCGATACGCTGACCGACGATATGTATACGGAATCATCAACCCCCGACACGCTTGACGATCCCGCGCGCACACTGTCGCTGACGAGCGTTCTGAGGAAGGCCTGTTGGGTGCAGATTTCCGCGGGAGAACCTTTGCTGAATGAAAAAATATGACAAAATTTTGTGCTTGACTGTTGAAAAAGGAAGAAGCAAAGCTTATTATAGAAAACGTCTATTTATAAGATGGATATTTTGGCAAGCAGTGAAAGGAGAAAACAGCAGTGTCAAGACTTGATATTATGACGCCCTCCCACGCGCAGACCGTTATTGACGGGCTGTACCGCGATGTGGAGCGGCGTATTGCCGCAAGCCCTCCGGGTCTTTGTCCGGTGGATCTTGCCAAGAGCTTTCTGGATCTTTGCCATGCGCAGACCTGCGGCAAGTGCGTTCCCTGCCGCATCGGTCTCGGCCAGCTCTCGGAGCTGATGGAACTGGTGCTCGAGGGCAAGGCGACGATGGAGACCATTTCGGTCATCGAGCGTCTGGCGCATGTGATCGTCAACAGCGCCGACTGCGCCATCGGCCGCGACGCGGCGCGACTGGTGCTCGACGGTGTACAGGGCTTCCGCGACGACTATGAAGAGCATATCCTGCGCCACCGCTGTCTCGGCGGCATGCGCGAGAGCGTTCCCTGCGTGGCGCTGTGTCCCGCGGGCGTGGATATTCCGGGCTACCTTGTGCTGATTAAATACGGCCGCTATGCAGATGCCGTGCGACTCATCCGCAAGGACAATCCCTTCCCCTCGGCCTGCGCTTACATCTGCGAGCATCCCTGCGAGGCGCGCTGCCGCCGCAACATGATCGACGACGCGGTCAATATCCGCGGCCTCAAGCGCTATGCGGTGGATAATGCGGGCTATGTGCCGCACCCCGATTGCGCTGAGCCGACGGGCAAGAAGGTCGCCGTCATCGGCGGCGGCCCGAGCGGTCTGTCGGCTGCGTACTATCTTGCGCTGATGGGACATAAGGTCACCGTGTATGAAAAGCTCGCGAAGCTCGGCGGTATGCTGCGCTACGGCATTCCGTCCTACCGCCTGCCGCGCGAGGTACTCGATGCGGAGATCGCCTCCATGCTGTCGATCGGCATTGATGTGCATGTCAATGTCGACGTTGGCAACGATGTGACCTTTGACGAGCTGCGCCAGCAGAACGACGCACTTTACATCGCGCTTGGCGCGCACACGGATAAAAAGACCGGCATCGAGGGCGAGGACGCCGAAGGCGTCATCTCCGCGGTCGAGATGCTGCGCGAGATCGGCGACGATCACATGCCGGACTTCCGCAATAAAGATATTGTCGTCATCGGCGGCGGCAACGTGGCAATGGACGTCTGCCGCAGCGCGGTGAGACTGGGCGCGCGCAAGGTGAGCTGTGTCTACCGCCGCCGTCAGGAGGACATGACGGCGCTTCCCGAGGAAGTGGAGGGCGCCGTTGCCGAGGGCGTGGAGCTTGTAACGCTTCAGGCGCCTGTGCGCATCGAGACGGACGCGAACGGCCATGCGACCGCATTGTGGACGCAGCCGCAGATCATCGGTGAGATGGACAAGAAGGGCCGTCCCGCGCCCGAAAAGGCCAAGCGCAGCGAAAAGCGCATCGCGGCAGACGTTGTCGTTGTTGCCATCGGTCAGGGCGTGGAGACGCATGGCTTTGAGCAGACGAAGATCGCCATCAAGCGCGGCGCGTTTGTCACCGAGGCGAGCGGGCAGATCGACAATATGGACGGCGTTTTTGCCGGCGGCGACTGTGTCACCGGCCCCGCGACCGTCATTCGCGCCATCGCGGCCGGCAAGGTCGCCGCGGCGAACATCGACGAATATCTCGGCTTCCACCATGAGATCGACCCCAGTGTGGTTGTGCCGACGCCGCGGCTGAATAACAAGCCGCCCCACGGCCGCATCGACACCACCGAGCGCGAGGCAGGCGAGCGCAAGCACGACTTCAAGTGCATCGAGTGCGGGCTGACAGATGAAGAGGCCTACAATGAGGCGTCGCGCTGCCTGCGCTGCGACCACTTCGGCTACGGAATTTTCCGCGGAGGGAGGAAGGGCAAATGGTAAGAAATGTTACGCTGACCATCGACCGCAAGAGCGTCACGGTGCCCGAGAATACCACGATCCTCGAGGCGGCGCGCTCGGCCAACATCAATATCCCAACGCTCTGCTACTTAAAGAACATCAACGAGATCGGCGCATGCCGCATCTGCTGTGTGGAGGTAGAGGGCATGGAACGCCTGGTACCCGCGTGCGACAACGTGGTGGCGGACGGCATGGTCGTTTTTACCAATAGCGCCAAGGCGCGCGAGGCGCGGCGCATGAACCTGCGCCTGCTCCTTTCGCACCACGAGACATCCTGCACCAACTGCGCGCGAAGCGGCAACTGCACGCTTCAGCAGTTGGCAAACGACTTCAACATGCGCGGCACGCACTTCCCCAAAAAGCTGCGGCACGAGGCGGTGGATTATTCCACGCCGCTCATTCGCGAGAACGACAAGTGTGTGCAGTGCCTGCGCTGCATTCAGGTGTGCGAGAAGATACAGAGCGTAAAGATCTGGGATCTTCTCGGTACGGGCTCGCGCACGGTGGTGGACGCATCGTACAACCGCCGTATTCAGGACACCGAATGTACCTACTGCGGCCAGTGCATCACCCACTGCCCGACGGCGGCGCTGCGCGAGCGCGACGACACGGGGCTTGTCTTCGACGCGATCGACGATCCGAACGTCATCACCGTGGCGCAGGTCGCGCCCGCGGTGCGTGCGGCCTGGGCGGAGCAGTTCGGCCTTGCAAGCGACTTTGCAACGCCGAAGCGCATGGTCGCGGCGCTGCGCGAGCTGGGCTTTGACTATGTGTTCGACACGGATTTTGCCGCCGACCTCACCATCATGGAAGAGGGCAGCGAGTTTATCGAGCGCTTCACGCATAAAGAGCAGTACCAGTGGCCGATGTTCACCTCCTGCTGCCCCGGCTGGGTGCGGTTCGTGAAGTCGCAGTATCCCGAGCTGACGGGCAACCTCTCCACGGCGAAGTCGCCCCAGCAGATGCTCGGCGCCGTTGCGAAGAGCTATTTTGCCGAAAAGGCCGGCATCGACGCAAAGCGTCTGTTCGTTGTCTCCATCATGCCTTGCGTGGCGAAAAAGAGCGAATGCGAGCTGCCCACGATGAAAAACGATGCGGGCGACCCGGAGGTCGATGTGAGCATCACAACGCGCGAGCTCAATATCATGATGCGCGCGAACCACATCGAGCCGAAGTATCTGCCCGAGGAGGAGTTTGACAGCCCGCTCGGTTCGGCTACCGGCGCGGCGGTCGTCTTCGGCGCGACCGGCGGCGTGATGGACGCGGCGCTGCGCTCGGCGTACTTCTTCGTCACGGGAAAGAATCCCGATCCTGACGCTTTCACCGCTGTGCGCGGCATGGACGGGTGGAAGGAAGCAACGTTCAATATCCCCGGCGCAGGGGATGTGCGCGTTGCGGTCGTCAGCTCGCTCGGAAACGCAAGAAAACTCATCGAGGCGGTCAGACGCGGCGAAGTGAGCTACGACTTTGTTGAAGTTATGGCCTGTCCCGGCGGCTGCGCCGGCGGCGGCGGTCAGCCCATTCACGACGGCGTGGAACTGGCGGAGGATCGCGGCAGCGTTCTCTGGCGGCTCGATCAGGACGAGCTGCTGCGCTTCTCGCACGAGAATCCGGACGTCAAGGCGCTCTATCGCGACTATCTTGGCTCTCCGCTTGGCGAAAAGTCGCACCACCTGCTGCACACCGATCATTTTGCCTGGGAAATGCCGCCCAAGGCGCTGTAAAACAACAAAAAATATCCCGTATGCTCAAAGCATACGGGATATTTTTGTATTGCAAAAGGTTTATCGCTTGGTTCCGTAGCGCAAGATGACATTCACGAGCGCGCGGAAAGCGTCCTCCGCGTCACTGTCAAGAACGTAGGCAACGCTGCGCGATGCGTCATCATAGAGAACGGAACCGTCTGCAAAGAGATAGAGATCATGGTCGCGGCCATTTGCACGGAACCAGATGGAAACATAGTTGTCTTGCGGACGAATCCCGCTGACCGGCGCGGTCGGCAGACGGAAGCGGCGGTGCGCGGAAATGCTGCCCAGCGTATCGAGCAGAGCCTGTCCCGCTTCGCTGTCAGGTTCGGCAGTATAGTCGCACACGCCGCTCGCTTCACCGTTTTCGGTCGAAACGGTGGCGGCGAGGGAGAAGATCGCACGAATCGGCGGCTCGATCTCGTCTGTGTGCAGCAGCTCGCCGAGCGGCTGCGGGCGGCTCAGGAACAGCGCGGCGGCGAGCAGCACTGCGGCAATGCCGGCGGTGATGAGCAGAGTCTTCTTTTTCTTGTCCATGGGTGGGGCTCCTTTCCAACATCAAACTTGCTTTTGCCGTCCAACAGGGGAGAGGGGAATCGCTTTCCAACAGTTTACCTGAAAGAGAGCTTTTTGGCAAGCCCTTCCTCGGGCGTGACATAGAGCGTGCGGTAGTTGTCGTAGGTCACCATGCCCGGGCGCGCGCCCGCAGGCTTTTTGACGAATTTCACCGGGCAGTAGTCGACCGGCACACCGCTGCTCTCCTTCGCCTGCGAGAAGTAGGCCGCGAGCATCGCCGCCTCGCGCAGATCCTCGTCGCCCGGCGTCAGCCCCGCGCAGCGCAGGATAACGTGCGAGCCATGGATATGCTGGGTGTGGAACCAGTAGTCGCGTTTGTCAGCCTTTTTGGTGAGCTGATCGTTCTGCACATTGCTACGGCCAACGAGAACCTCGAACCCGCCCGACGTTTTGAACGTGCGCGGCGCGAAGGCGCGCTTCTGCTCTTTTTTGCCGGAGGATTTTTTGAGATAGTTCGTCTCCTGCAATTCGCGGCGAATTTCATTGAATTCCTGCTCCGTCTCCGCCTGCGCAAGCTCCTGCAACACGCTCTCTAAGTACGCCCGCTCGTTTTCCGCCTTTTCGATCTGCTCGCGCAGGTGGAATTCGGCGGTCTTGAGCTTGTTGTACTGCTTGTAGTTCTTCGCGGCGTTCTGCTGGGGGGTGAGCAGCGGGTCGAGCGGAATGTCGATGAGCGGGCAGCCGTCTTCGTAGTAGTTCTCGGCTTGCAGGACGCGCTCGCCGCCCTTCATGCGGTAAAGGTTTGCGGTGATGAGATCGCCGCGCAGGCGGAATTCGTCGCGCTTTTGCGTGGCGGCATAGTCGCGCTTCAGGTTCTCGGCTTTTCGCGCCATGCGGTCGCGCGCGACGCTCGCCGCGTGCGTCAGCTCGCGGCCGCGACGAGCGGAAAGCTCCTGCCGCTCGCGCGCGTCGTAGAATTCGTCGAGCATCGACGAAAAATCCTCGCGCGTTTCCACCTGTGTCTCCGCGCCGTACTGCGCGATGAGACGGTAGGTGAAGTCCACGGGCTTGCCGTCGCGGTAGAGGATGACGGGCGTGTAACGATCTTCCTTGATAGCGCTTGCGGTATCGGCAAATTCCTGCGCCAGCGTCTCGCGCTGTGCGCCGTTCAGTGCGCCGAAGCGCACATCGGTCGCGCCGCCCGCGCGGAAGGCAAGCTCACGCGCGATGAGCGGCGAAATGCCGGTATAATGGTCAAGCACCCACTTGTCGACGGCCGCTTCCTCCTCGCCGCCACGCCGTGCGAGGGCGATGGAGTCCTCCTCCTGTGTGAGGAGGGAGAGCTTGTCGAGCGGCGTCGGCAAACGGTAGAAAAGACCGGGCAGCAGCTGGCGCGCGGCGGAAAGGTCCGCGTCCACGCGACGCAGGCATTCGACGATGCGCCCCTGCGCGTCGAGCAGCACGAGGTTCGACCGCCGCCCCATGCATTCGAGCACGAGCTGCTTCTGGCTGATCTCGCCGAACTCGTCCGTGCACTGGAGCGTCAGGATCACCATGCGCTCGAGGTCCGGCTGCTCGATCGCAAGCACGCGCGCGCCGACCAGGTGCTTTCTCAGCAGCATGCAGAACATCGGCGGTTGGGCGGGGTTGTCGCGCAGAATATTGGTAAGCTGAATGCGCGGCTGGTTTGCCCCCGCGTTGAGCAGCAGTCTCAAATTGCCGCGCAGCAGCAGAACAATCTGGTCGCGCGCGGGCTGCTGCACCTTGTCGATGCGCGCGCCGATGAGTTGAGGTCTCAGCTCGTGTAAAACTGCCCGCAGGCAGATCGCGTCAAGTGGCATCGTCGTCCTCCATCATTATGTTAAAAAGCTCGTTGATGCGCGCGTGATCGTCGCGCAGGTACAGCCAGCCGAAGAGCGCCTCGAGGCCTGTGGCCTTCTGATAGTCGGCGCGGTCGGCGTGGTGGGGGACGGAGTGGACGTTCGCGTTGCGCCCGCGACGGAACACAGAGGCCTCATCCTCCGTCAAAAGGGGAAGAAGCTTTTCTGCAAAGCGCGCCTGCTGCGGCGCACAGACAAGCTCCACCGTTGCGCGGTGAAGACCTTTGCCCGTTGCCTTGCCGTGCACGCACAGGTAAGTGCGCACGAGCAGCTCATACACCGCGTCGCCCAGGTGGGCAAGACCGATGGAGCTGATGGCGCGAATGGCGTCGTCGTTTATTTTGGCTTGTGTATAATCGTACATAAAAACTCCTGCTGATCAAAAGTGCATACATTGTATATCCTTCCCGTGTTTCTGTCAATCGGCGGGCGCGGCGGCGCGGGAAAAGCGTTGCGCTTTTTTGAAAAAACGATATAATGGCAGAAAAGAAAAAACACTGAGATACAAGGGGGACTCCCAATGAAAAAAATACGATCCGCGCTGCTTGCGGCGCTGCTGCTCCTGACACTTTCCTCCTGCGGCGAAGAAAGAGAGAACGATGAGACTACCGGCTATGATGATTCGCTGATCAAGGAGCTTTACAGCGAGGAAGGAGAGTATACGGACGGCGAGGGCAATACGATGGCCTACCGCTATCATGTGCCGCAGCTTGTGTCGGAAACGGCGGTCGCCGCCGCGCTCAACGCAGAGATCGCCGACCGCTTCGGCGCGCTTGCGCAGGAGCAGAAAAACATGATGGCCTCGCACGCCTCGCTCGTCTGTCCGTCGATCGGTTGGCAGAGCTATTGGAACGGCAGCCTTCTCTGCCTCACGGTGCGCGCGGAGATGGACGGCGATGTCAGCACGACAGAGACGTACAGCTATGATTTCTTCGGCGGCAAGCGCCTAATGAGCGAAGACCTGCTTGCGCGCTGCGGCCTTTCCGCGCAGGAGTTTGTCACGGCGGCACGGCGTACCGCGGCGAACTATTTTGACGAAACCTACCGCGACGCGCTCGGCGGCAGCACGGGCGGCGCGGATTTTATCGCGTCCTACGCCGAGCGGCGCGCATGGACGCTTTCGGACGAGAACATCAACACGGCGATGCGGCTCTATTTGAACGACGGTGTGCTGCACATGATCGTTCCCATCGGCTCGTTCGCCGGTGCGGAGAGTGACGAGAGCGACCTTGCGCTTGATCTCACCGCGCACGAGACGGTCGAAAAGACGGCGGAGGAGAGCTTTGTGCGAGCGGCGCTCTCCGGAGGAAATTTGACGGTCAGCTTTGAAAAGACTGCGGATTCCGCGTGGTACGCGGAAAACTTCCGCTTTGACTATGAGACCCTTTACCCCGTGGAGGGACTGTATTCCGACTACACGGACATTTTTGTCGGTTCGGTGGGGCAGGGGTATTTCCCCTACATCTTCCTGCTGACGAGCGAGGGTGCGGTGGAGTATGTCAACCTGCTCGAAGGGCTGACGGCGGGCTTCCTCTGTGACGGCGGGCCTCTCGGCGGCGTGAAGAATATCGTTTCGTTCGAGTCCGGTGTGGTCGAGGAGGACTACGGATCGTATCAGACGGTGTTTGCTATTGACAAGAACGGGGAGAGACACGACCTTTCCGGTGCGGTCAGCGACGCGGACTATACGATCCCACCGGAATTTCTCGGCGAGTGGACGGCGACCGTGACGCATGACACGGCCGAACAGGGCAGCTACGACAGCGATTATATCCTGACGCTCACCGACGGCGGCGGGCTCACCGTGCAGGATATCAACAGTGAGGTCGGACTTTACTTCGAGTACTCTGGTCAGCTCAACTACCTTGGCACGAACGGCGAGGGCATGGTCTTTGGCTACCATCTCAATGAGCGCGCGGGCAGCGTGCGCTATGGCGCGTTCACGCTGCTGCGCGGCGAGGACGGCCTGCATGTCAAATCCGTCGCAGGGGAGAATTTCTTCGATGCGCCGAGCGGACGGTATACCGTGTTTGCAAGAGCGTGAGGAAAAAGGAAAAAGAGGCGCGAAAGCGCCTCTTTTCGGAGAAAAATTCCGGGCGAAAACCGGTCAAAAATGTTTTTCGATAAAATGAAAAAAAGGCTTGACAGTTTCGACTCCCTGTGCTATATTATCACTTGTTCCGAGTCAAACGGAACGACGCAAAACAAAATGGCATGGGGGTATAGCTCAGCTGGGAGCCCGGTTGAAGCGGTAAACAACCCCCGCACT
>OLSD01000249.1_pt1 | contig 58869 bp, 41 predicted proteins | sample 1672211 | NCBI WGS metagenome assembly OLSD01 (sample SAMEA3136659, study PRJEB25190) | human gut metagenome | reverse complement strand
ACAATAAGCCCATTGGCAGAATTAAGTATGCACTAATTTAATTCCGCCAACAGGTATTGTATTTACAATATCGGCAAACTGGTTCTTGAAGAAAGCACCATATCAAGTCCGGTGGGTGCCGCATTTGATGACGAGCAACACTCCGTCGTCTGGTATGGAGCCATATTGTCGGGCGGCATGACAATCTCCGCTCCATGCTACGGCGTGAAACTGAACGGCAAGGAAATAACGAAGGCAAACTGCGATAATCTGAACTCCATAGAGGGAGTGAGCGGAAACGTGAAATACGATGCGCTACAGAGGATTCTGACGCTCGACAACGCTACAATCAGCGGACAGGGTATATACAATGAATCATGCCCCGACCTGAGGGTGGAACTGATCGGGACAAACGCCGTCTCGTCTGACGGCACATGCTTCAACATCGAAAAGCCTACGGCTATCTTCGAAGAGGGCGTGCTGACCCTCACTTCAAGCGGCGAGGCCGGCATAAAGCTTAATTCGGCTTCTCTCGCATTCGAGAAGGGATGCACGGTTTCGGCAAACGGCAAATACGGCATCAGAGGTGTCAACGGCAACAGTTCGGAGGCTATCACCGTGACCAGTTCCAACGTGGAAGCAACGGGAACAGAGGGCGCGATATGCAGCATCGGCAATCTGAAACTCGACGACAGCTTTATCCGGACGCCGGAGGGCGCTGCCTATGACGCCGGACTGAAGGGCGTGGCTGTCGGCGGCAAGGTGGTGACGGGCAAGGTGGCAATAGCCCCCCTGATAAAATACGGCATCAAAGTGGCCGGAGTGGAGGTGACAAACCTCAACTGCGCCGACCTCAGCATGATAGAGGGCGTTAGCGGAACGATATCGTTCGACCCTGCCACCAGCACCATGACGATGCAGGATGTGACTCTGGAGAGAACGGAGGAGAAGGACGGTGTCGGTATAAGCAACCGTTCATGTAAGGATTTCAAGCTGAATCTGATAGGACAGAACATCATCAGGACATACTTCAGCTCACTCTTGTTCAACGAGCCATCCATAATCTCAGGCTCAGGCGTCGTACATGCCAGCAGCAGCTTTGGCGGTGGCATATATGTGGACAACGCCACTCTGACCATCGACGACTGTGAGGTTTATGCCAACGGGGCGTATGGCATAGCCGGAGCGGAAGAGCGAAAGGACAACAAGGTGGTTATACGCAATGCCTACGTGAAACTGGAAGGCACGGAAGCCACAATGTCGTGGATTGACGGATTCACACTCGAGAACTGTTCGATAAAGGAACCGGAGGGCGTGGCATACGACGCAACCCTGCGCGGACTGGCGGCAGAAGGAACGCTGGTGAAGAGCGAAGTAATCATTGAGCCAAATACATACGGCATCATTGTGGCCGGAACTTACGTGAAGGGCAGCAACTGCGCCGACCTCAGTGTGATACATGGCGTGGAGGGCAACATGGCGTATGACCTGGCCACAAACACGCTGACACTCGAGAACGTGACAATCAATACCGAGGACGCAGCTATCTACAACGAATCTGCCAGCGACCTGAAGATAATACTGAAGGGAAAGAACAGCATCATAGCGCCTGATGGCGTAGGTGTGGCCATGAGTGCGAAGACCACCATCCAAGGAGACGGTACGCTGAATATCCAGGGCGAAGGCATATTGACATACGATGCTCCTGTCATCATCGACGGATGCAAGATATACATCGACGGCCCTAAGGGCATATACGGTACAAAGAGTCTGGCCGGAGCTGCCGACGTGGGCAATGAGGTGCTCACCGTGCGCAACGCACTTGTGGACATCAAGTCTACCACCGGGGCCATACCGGGCATCGGCGGAATAACGCTCGACGACTGCTATATCGCCCAGCCTTCGGGTGCTGTCTACAGTGTTGTGATGAGGGCCGTGGTCTACGACGGCAAGCTCGTGACCGACCATCTCATCATCCTGCCTTCTTCCGTTGGCATCGAGGGCGTAGACACCGATACGACGGTCCGCCGCCAGGGCATCTACAGCATGCAGGGCATAAGGATGGACGGCAGATGGGAGACGCTCCCTGCCGGAGTATATGTAGTGGATGGAGTGAAGAAGGTTAAGGAATAATCTTCAAAGTATAGAAATAATAAAACACACCTGCAGACATATCCTGTGGGTGTGTTTTATTTATAAAGAATCAGAGGAATGCCGGATTCTTGACGAATGGTTCCATTATATATAATGAAAGGTTTCTATTTATATATAATTCCTATTATATATATAAAGAGAGAAGCGGTTAAAGGCCCCATTCGGCGGGATCGGCGGCGGCTTCAATCCTGTTTTCCATGTCGTCGGGCAGGGACGGGAAGAAGTCGAAGCCCGTGATGCGCTCCACCTCATCAACGGAATTCACATAGTCGCCCTTGGGACGGTTGCCGGGAGAGTTCTTGTAGATGAAGCCGATGGCCTTGGGACTGCCCGTCATGCAGAGCACCACCTTGAAGAACGCCTCGGGCACCACCACCTTGTTGCTGCCGATGGTCTTGTGTCTGCCCTTGTAAAGCACGGGGCCGCACACCACGTAGACATCACCGTATTCCCTCGCCCACTTGCGGCACTGGTTCTCCATTTCGTTCCAGTCGCCACGGTTCAGGTTGGGGTTCTGCGGACAGATATTGGTGAAGAGGAATGATTCGTGCATCGCCTGTTCGCTCCATTTGTTGTCGCCGGCAGGACACATGTGCCCGCGGTCGAAGCGGGAATTGTAATAGTCCCAGTCGGTAGCCCTCGGCTCCGGCACGTCCTCATCCTCATGGAATTCCTTCTGCTGCCGTTTGGCCTTGCCCGTACACCTGTCTGCCGTCAGGTGCCACGCCACCCAGTTGGGCAGGCGCGTCGAGGCGTTGTATGACACGGTGTAGCCCGTGCGTCTGAGGATTATCTCTCCCGAACCGCTGACGGGGGCAGGAAGCTCCAGACCACCGGCATCCGTCAGGGTCTTGCTTGCCGCATCGTGGGAGCCTTTGGCAGGTTTGCCGCCGGGCGCTTCCATTTGCTGTGTCGTTTCAGCCCTTATTCCGCCGCTGAGCGGTTTGTGGGGTTTGTCGGAGAAACAGGCGGCGAGGATTACCGTCAATGAGGCGAGCAGGACAGTGCGTCCAGCCCCTGAGGTTATGCTTCGTATCTTCATATATTTATGGTTTGAAATGAGCTGATGTTATGTTTTCTACTGCGAAGTTAGCAATTTCTTTTGGAATAGCATGGCATCCGGCATTGAAAACATACGGGGAGGTGGGGGGGGGAATAAAAAAAGTCCCTCCGGAGCATCACTGCTTGGGAAGGACTGCTTAGTTCTGAAGTTGTTTGTTTTTATTTATATTATTTACCTATTGAAATACCACTTCAGACTAGTCTATCATTATGAATTTAAATCCTGACTAAACATCTTTTCCATATAAAACTAATCCTATTCTACTTACCACCTTCTACTTACCACCTTATTTATATATGTTCTAACCTATAAATCGGTTTGCGATGATTCATTTCCTTGAAAAAAATAACGGCCCATCAGCTATATGGCGTAACAAAATGCATTCGAAAAATTATAAACTGGGTACATTCGATTTAAATGCATTTATAATCATCCCTTTCACAACATACTCTAATGATTGAAAAAGCCGACAGGCCGTATTCTCGTTCTCTTTTTTGTCTTCACAGATTACTTAAAGAACACATATCTACAATATTTCAGTTGCAAAACTACGAATTATCGTTATTATACACTATAATAATTCTTTCATCTCGTATAAAAAAACGTTCATTTGCCTATATTCTGAAGCAAATGAACGTTTATTCGTATTGAATGTAACTTTTGTTCAAGTCATGTCACCCCTTTTCTGCGGTTTGTTTGGCATTTCTCACATCGCCAGGAAGAATTTTGTATTCGTCCTTGTAGCATTTTGTGAAGTATGACGGGGATGAGAATCCCACTTCGTATGCTATTTCGGATATGCTTTTGTCGGTTTCCGCGAGCAATGTCTTTGCCCGGTTCAGACGGGCCTTGCGCAACAGGTCTACCACCGTCATGCCGGTTATCGCCTTCACCTTGCGGTAGAGTTGCACACGGCTGAGCCCAACCTCGCCGCTTATCTCCTCCACACCGAAGTCGGTGTCCGTCAGGTTCTCTTCAACAATTCTGTGCAGCTGGGTGATGAATTTGCGGTCGGTATCGTTTATTTCCGCCGCAGCGTCTGTCTTGTCGGCAGTGCCTGCAGGAGCGGCTTCCTCTGAGACAGTGGCGTTTGTCAGTGCTGTGGCGGCACTGCCTGTGATGTCCGTCATTCCGGACGTGTCATTCTTTCCGGCGGTGCCGGTAGCGGTTGCTGCAAACAGACTGCAGAGCATTCTCCTGCTGTTGATGAGGTTTTCTATTCTCGCCCGCAGGATTTTGCTGTTGAATGGTTTCGTAATGTATGAGTCTGCACCATGCTCGTAGCCTTCAATCTTCTGGTCGTCGAGCACTTTTGCCGTGAGCAGGATTACGGGGATATGGCATGTGGCAGGGTTCTGCTTCAGTGCCGAACAGAGTTCCATTCCGTTCATCTGGGGCATCATCACGTCGCTCACCACGATGTCTGGCACATATTTGATTGCCATTTCCAGTCCTTCCCTGCCGTTGCCGCTCTCCATGATGTCGTATTCGCCGGCAAAGGTGGTTCTGATGTATTCCCTGATGTCAATGTTGTCGTCGATAACCAGCAACTTTGGTTTGTCGCTGTCGGCAGACGGTACGGCAGCCGCGTTTCCGGCGGCATGGCCGGCAGACAGGGCACTGCTGTCGTCAATGCAATCGATTGTGGTGGGGGTCGGGGCATTGCTGTCGTCCGGCGTGTCTGCCGTGGCAAAACCTTCCTGTGAGCAAGGGATGATGATGCGGAAGTCGGACCCTTCGCCTATCTTGCTCTCCACGGTGGCCTCTCCATGGTGCAGTTCAGTGTATGCCTTCACCACGGCGAGTCCGATGCCCGTTCCGCCCATATTGCCGAGCACCTGATAGAAGCGGTCGAACACCTTCTTGCTGTCTTCCTCGGATATGCCGATACCCGTGTCTTTCACGCTGATGAGTATGCGTCCGTCGGGCGTATCGGCGAGCGTGACGAAGACACTGCCGCCCACATGGGTGTATTTGATGGCGTTGCCAATGAGGTTGCTCACGATTCGGCATATCTTGTCCTCATCGGCAGTGATCTGCTTGCGGGCAAAGTGGTCGGTGTCTATTTCGAGAGTAATGTTCTTCTTCTCTGCCGACGGATAGAAGGCGTCGGTCTGTTCCCTCAGCCTTTCTGCAAGGTCGAATCTGGTGAGGTTGAGTTTCATTTCGCCTGCCTGCACCTTTCTGAAGTCCATTATATCGTCGACGAGATGCTTGAGCAGCATGGCGTTGCGGTTTACGATGTTCAGCAGATGCCGCGTCTTGCTGCCCAGTGTGTTGTCGTCAAGTATGCGTTCCATCGGGTCGAGGATGAGCGTAAGTGGTGTGCGCAGCTCATGGCTTACGTTGGTGAAGAAATTGAGTCTTGAATTGGTCAGTTCCATCACTTCTCTGTTGAGCTTTTCCAGTTCGTCGTTCTTTTTCGCGAGTTGCAGGAAGAGCCTGTTTTTCGTCCGGTAACTCCTGTAGATGGAGACTGCGGCAAGCGAAATGGAGGCGAGACACAAGGCGAGGAGCCATATCCACAGGGATTTCCTCTCGTTGTATTTCTCGTATTTGTCCACCTGACGGTGGAGTGCCGTCAGGATGTTCATTTTCCTGTCGGCAGTTCTTGCGGCGATGAGCGTCAGCTCTACGTTGTCGGGGGTCAATATGGATGCCGCGAGGTCGTTCTCTTTTTTCACCTTCTTGCCGTGAAGGATATTTGTGGCAATCTTTATCACTTCGTCGCCGCTCGTGGGATTTAGGTAGGAGGCGTTGAGTATGCCTTCTCTGACGAGGTCTATGCCGCGTGTCTCTCCGGTAACACCGATGACTCCGTCAACGCCGGCAAACTTGATTCTGTTGTCCGGCACGGCTTTCTTGGCTGCAAGATATGCCCCGTATGCCATGATGTCGCTTTGGGCGAATACGTAGTCGATGTCCTTCGCCTGGCGCAGCGCCCTGGCCATCACGTTGCCCGCAAGGTTCTTATTCCATGTGGCATAATCGCGGTATACGATGTGCATGTCTGGGAAAGTCTTCAGAGCATCCTCGAAGCCGCAGCTCCTGGCTATGGTGGGCGTGGATCCCTTCCTGCCCATTATCTCCACGATGCGTCCCTTGCCTTTAAGCTCGTTGGCGATGTACTTGCCCATGTTGTAACCTATCTTGTAGTTGTCGCAGCCGATGAAGGCGGTGTAGTTGTCCGACTTTATCTTCCTTTCATACAGAATCACGGGTATTCCGCTCTTGTATGCCCTTTCGATGGCGGCGTCGATGTCGTTCTCCTTGTTCGGTGCCACGATGAGCAGCTGCACTCCCATATTGATGAAACTGTCAATCTGGGCAATTTGCATCTTGCTGTCGGCATTTGCCGACTTTATCTTCACGTCGATGGAGTCACTGATATAACCCATCACTTCCAGCTCGCGGTGCAGCTTGCTATACCATTCTTTATCGGCACATAGTGACACTCCCACGAGGTATTGCTTACGGTTGTCAGAACAGTCGTAGACCATCGAGACCACCATTATCAATATGATGGACAACAGTATATATTGCAATATATTGTAGCTTCTTTTCATAGTTCCCAACATAACGATTTGGTATTATGGCAATATTGTAAATATGTGATAAAACAGTGTTTCTTTTGCTTTGCCTACTTTGCAAAGTTACGTTAAAATATTTGTTTCTGCAAAATAATGACAATAAAATCATGGGGAAGGCATAAAAAAATATGAACCAAAAAGACAGCGGATTCAGATTTTTCATAAATTTATCGCCGGAAAAACGATGTCTAACCTTTTAAAAGTACACATTATTATGAAAATCGGTATTCCAAAAGAAATCAAGAACAACGAGAACAGAGTCGGCATGACACCTGCCGGAGTAGCGGAACTCATACGTCACGGCCATACCGTGGTGGTGCAGCATACAGCTGGAGAGAACAGCGGATTCAGTGACGAACAGTATACCAAGGTTGGCGCGCAGATCCTGCCCGACATCGAGTCGGTGTATAGTGAGGCGGAGATGATAATCAAAGTGAAGGAACCGATAAAGCAGGAATACAAGCTGATAAAGAAAGACCAGCTCGTGTACACGTATTTCCATTTCGCCTGCAACCGCGAACTGACAGATGCTATGATAGAGAGCGGCGCAGTGTGTCTTGCATACGAGACTGTGGAGACCGCCGACCACCGTCTGCCGCTGCTCATACCGATGAGCGAGGTGGCAGGACGTATGGCAACGCTCAACGGAGCATACTATCTGCAGAAGACAAAGGGCGGCAAGGGCAAGCTGATAAGCGGAGTGCCTGGTGTTGACCGCACGAACGTGCTCGTGCTCGGCGGTGGAACCGTGGGCGAGGCCGCTGCAAGGATGGCGGCAGGACTGGGCGCCGACGTATGGATTACGGATATCTCGCTGCCAAGGCTGCGCCAGCTGGAGATGGAGCTGCCGGTGAACATACACACCCTGTATTCTACAGACCATAACATCCGCGAGAAGCTGCCTTATATGGATATCGTGGTGGGCAGTGTGCTGGTGCCTGGCGACAAGGCTCCGCATCTTATCACCCGCGACATGCTGAAGTTGATGGAGCCGGGGTCGGTACTCGTGGACGTGGCCATAGACCAGGGCGGATGTTTCGAGACTTCGCACCCTACTACACATTCGGAACCGGTATACACGATAGACGGCATCGTACATTACGCCGTGGCAAACATTCCTGGAGCCGTGCCTAACACGTCGACCCTCGCCCTCACCAACGCCACACTGAGATATGCCCTCGCCCTTGCCGACAAGGGCTGGAGACAGGCTTGCAAGGACGACCCTGCACTGTATAAGGGATTGAACATCGTCAACGGCAAGGTGGTATTCAAAGCCGTGGCCGACGTGTTCGGCATGAAGTATGAGGAAATGGTATTGTGATTTTTATCCTTCAGGGATTTGGAAAAGTGACAAAGACGGGAAGAAGATTCCCGTGAGGATATTATAAAGAATTGGAGAACCAGAGAATTGCAGTCTGTATTTATCCTGCATTCTCTGGTTCTCCAATTCTTGTAAAGTATATATTACAGGAGGAACGCTTTTGCCCTCCGGTTATTCTCCGCTCTCGTCGAGCCAGGCATCAATGAGCTTGCGGGCGATGCTCAGCTTTTCGGGAATCTGCGGCAGGTTGTCCTTCTTGAACCATGCGCCGCGGGCGAGTTCCTCCTTCTGCAGCTTTATCTCTCCGCTCACGTAGTCGGCATTGAAGCCCACCATCAGTCCGCAAGGGTATGGCCACGGCTGACTGCCGAAATAGCGCAGGTTGGTAATCTTGAGATGTGTTTCCTCCATCACCTCGCGGTGTACAGCCTCTTCGAGCGTTTCGCCCGTTTCCACGAAACCGGCAACAAGTCCCATGAAATTCGACTTGAAGTTGCGGGCATGCACGAGCAGTACCTCGTCGCCCTTGTGTATCAGAACGATGATTGCCGTGGCGAGCATCGGCCACACTTCCTTGCCACATTCCGTGCAACGCTTGCTGATGTAGGTGTGCATCTTCATCGGCGCACCGCATACGCCGCAATACTTGGTGTTCTGGTCCCAATACAGGAGTTCCTGGCATTTGCCGGCCTTGAGATAAAGCTCGGATGACAGTTTGTAGTAGCTTGGGCGCAGGCCGCACATCTCAAACCTCTCGTCGTCGGTAACAGGGGCATCTATGCAGTATGTGCGCACCTCGGTGCCTTCCAGTCCGCTCACGTTCATTATGTTTGTCCATGGCTTCACCTCGGTCGGGGGTTCCTCGGAGAGCGGGATGGTGTATGTTCCGTCCGGCAGCTTCTCAAGCATTATGTCTCCCTTGCAGAAGACGAAGAAGAGTTTTTTCATTGTCCTTTCTTTTTTATATTGCGGCTGTTATGGATATTCTTGATATTGGCCACGATGGGTATATTGCATATAGTCATGGCGGCACAACAGGCCGACAGGCATAACCGGCATTACAGGCTCATCAGGCGTGATATGGTTGTCATTTCCCGAACAGCAGCTCCCTGTCGCGCTGCAGGGCGGGCTTGGCCCAGCTTTCGGGCACGAAGCGCCAGTTGTTGTTCTGTTTCGGTGAAATCTTTCCTTTTCTCTTTATCTCCTCGGCGAGATAATGGCGCAGGTCGAGTTCGCTCTCATATACCTTGCGCGAGAGCAGCTCCTCCTTAGGGATGCCAGCACCTCTGGTGAGCAGTTCGCCGCCGCCATTGGCACGATAGCTGTTCATCGCCACACGGTACCATTTCTTCGGGTCGAACTTCTCGCCGTTCGTCATGCGCAGAATCCTCACCTTTTCGCCATCGGGCTTGGTGACGTCCACTTCATAGTCGATGCCGGCGGCAGAATCAAAGTTGAACGTCATGTTCTTGAAGCCGAATTTCTGCATATCAGTGGAGTTCTTCTCGTCGAGCAGCATGATATGGTCGTCTTTCTGCTTCATGGTGTTCACCCAGAGGTCGTAGCTCATCTCCAGATAGCGGAGGATTTCCTCGCCCGTCATGCGCATCACGCAGAGCTTGTTCTCAAAGCGGTAGAGCTTGAACATATCGCTCATATATACCGGACCTTCCTTTATCTGGGCGTTGAACTGCAACGGGGCGTTGAATGAGATGTCGGCCTTGGTCAGCGAGAGCTGCATATTGTGTATGAGGTCGATGAAAGATGAATTGCCGAAGAAGCTGTCCCTCGTGTACATCGTCTTGGCGATGCTGCCGATTTTCTTGCCCACATACGCCTTCACCTCCTCGATGTCGGCGGCGAAATGATTCACGTAAGCCTCATCTACAGGCTCTGCCGTGATATCCTTCACGTCGCCAGTGACGGTCTTCTCCACCACTTTGCCGTCTTGCTTCGTGATGACGATTTCGGCATCAGATACATTCATGGCATTGCATGAAGGGTCGAGACACAACACGGTGTTGCCGTCCGGACCTTTCACTTCCGCCCTGCGCACCCTGTGGTCGTGGCCGAAGAAGATGAGGTCGAATCCGTCCACTCCTTCCGCCGTGGCCTTGACGGCATCCTCCATGTATTGCGGAGTCACGATGCCGCCGTCCCATCCGCTATGGAAGAGTCCCACGATGACGTCGGGCTTCTCGTTCTTTCTCAGATAGGCAATCCATTTCCTTGCCGACTGCCTGATGTCCTCAAACTTCAGTCCGCTCCAAAGGTCCTCCTCAAGCCAGTTGGGGATTGCCGGGGTGAGCATGCCGAGCACGGCAACCTTCACGCCGTCCCTTTCTATTATTGTGTATGGCTTCACATAGGGCAGACCGGTCTTGGTATCAACGATATTCGCGCCGAGGACTGGACAGTCCACCTCACCGACCCATTTGTCGTAAACCTTATGGCCAGGCTCCACGTCGTGATTGCCGAACGAGGCGGCGTCATATCCCATGTAGTTGTATATCTTCGACACGATGTTCTGCTTGTCAGTCACCACATAGTTGTAGTAATAGCATGACGGCTGCCCCTGCAGTATGTCGCCGTTGTCGAGCAGGATGACGTTTCTGCCGTATTCCCGTCTGAGATTGTTCACATACGAGCTGACGCGCGCCAGCGAACCTTTGGTTTCCCTGCGCTGTATGAAGTCGTAAGGGAAGAAGGCCCCATGCACATCACTTGTTTCAATGAGCCTGAGTCTCACCGTCTTTGTCTCTTGTGCCATAGTGTTGCTCAAGGCTGCGAAGCCGAGCGTGGCGGTTAAAAGGTATTTCATTTTCATATCCGTTGCAAAGTTAAGTATAAAAAACGAGAGCGCATCTGATTGTCCCCAATTATTTATAGGCAAGTAGACGGATTGACATTCCGTACATTGCCCTCGGGAGGAATTCCCCTCGACGATACCGGATAAATAAAAGGCAGGAGGAAAACACCCGTAATCAGGGGCTTCCTCCTACCTTCGTCTATTGCTGTTTGTTTCTATACTTGTATACTTCTGTTCCGTAGACTTGTCTGCCCGTATTCCGGCTGCATGTCTACTCACAACCTGCCGGCTTCTTCACCACAAGCGATGCACCGATGCTTACGACCAATACGCCGACGATGAACACGAGCGACGATATGGCATCAATCTCAACGAATTCATGTATGAGCATCTTCACGCCGATGAACACCAGCAGCACGCAGACACCAAGCTTCAGATAGCGGAACCTGTCGGCTATCGCCGCAAGGAGGAAGAACATGGCGCGCAGACCGAGTATGGCGAAGATGTTGGAGAAGAACACTACGTAGGGGTCGAGCGAAACGGAGAAAACCGCCGGGATGCTGTCGAAGGCGAAGATGAGGTCGCTGAACTCGATGACGAGCACCGTGACGAAGAGCGGTGTGAAAAGCAGCCGGCCGGCACGGCGCACGAAGAACTTGTCGCCCTCAAACTGCGTGTGTATCCTGCCCGTCTTCGACAGCAGTTTCACGAGCGGATGCTTCTCCACGTCCATCTCCTCCTTCTTGTTGCGGTTGAGATACATCTTCACGCCGCTATAGACGAGCACCGCACCGAACACAAGCAATATCCAGTCGAAGCGGCTGATGATTGCCGCACCGAGGAAGATGAACACAAAGCGCAGCACGATGGCCCCGAGGATACCCCAGTTGAGCACATGCTGGTATTCGTTCTTCCCCACTCCGAAGGATGTGAAGATCATCATCATCACGAAAAGGTTGTCCACGGAGAGCGTCTTCTCTATCAGATAACCGGAAATGTATGATATGGTCATGTAGTGGCGGTATTGCTGCAGACTCGCCTCGAAATCATCGGGATTAAGCTTCAGGTGCGAGGCATAGCGCGAAGCGACAGCCTGCAGATCGGAGAAATTCTCTATGCCGTGCACCATGTCGCCATGAAACCACAAGAACACGGAGAAGAGGAGGGCGAGGACAATCCATACGGCTGTCCATGTGCCTGCTTCGCGGATAGATACTACGTGAGCTTTCTTGTCGATAACAAACATATCGACCAACAGGATTGCGGCGATGAACACCACGAATCCTCCTAAAAACAATAATTCTGATAAGTCCATTTTCTACCTATTATATTATAAGGCGACTGCTTTTCTTTATTGAATTGTATGAATACAGTCTGATAATAATTACTTCATTTCTGTTGCATCAGCCTCAGGCTTTCACTTTTCTCAGGGCAATGCGGCTGCAAAATTAGCCATCATCTGTTACAATCCTGTTACAGAAACCGATATTTTATGTTTTTTATAGTCTTTTTCGTTATTGTGACGATGAAAATACAAATCGGTATGACTTGGGCATCATATTTTCTTTATATAAAACAATCCCCCAAATCGTGGCGGATTATATCTTCTGCATCACATAATATGGAATTCCCCACAACGATTTAGGGATATTCCCCATCGTGTCTCAGTCTAAAGCTTTAACTTTGCGGACAGAAAACGGAAGTATAACCCCAAAAACGATAAGATTATGAAAAAGATTATCCTTATGGCACTGGCTGCACTGATGCTTACCGGAACCTCCGCACAGGCACAGGCTTACACAAAAAGCAGATATTACAATTCACGCACAGGACACCTGGATTACAGCAGGCAAAGAAATATGTTTGAGAACGGAGACAACTACTACGGATTGCGCATCGGCCCCTCGTTCTCTACGGTAAACTCCGACGACCCGGCCCTCGACGGCGGCGACTCGCAGACCGGACTGAACATCGGCGTTGTGGCAGGAATAGCGCTCTCCGACCAGACTCCGCTCTTCCTCGAAACCGGTCTATACTACACGGAGAAGGGTGGCAAGAAGAAGCTCTCCGACGGCAAGAAGATGACCTACGACCTGAATTATCTTGAGGTGCCGATTACCGTGAAATACGCCTACGCACTGGACGACCACTTCTCCATCCAACCGTTTGCCGGCGGCTATCTCGCCTGCGGCGTGGGCGGAAAGATAAAGAACTACGGAGCGCGCGAATCGGAAAGCTCGTTCTCAAGCGACCGATTCAAGCGGTTCGACGGCGGACTGCGTCTGGGCTGTGGAGCGGCATACGATATGTTCTATTTCGATGTGACCTATGACATCGGCCTTGCCAACATCTGCCACGACGAGTTCGACACATCGCACAACGGCTGTCTGACGCTTAATTTCGGCGTGAACTTCTGACAGCAGCGCCAATCTGTAAAACAAACAAGACCGGGATGAGAGCCTGACAATGCTTCATCCCGGTCTTGCCGTATATCCTTTTTATGTTCAGAACTTCACGATGATACGGAACACCTTGCCCGGATTCTCGCTCCATTCCTTCATCGCAGCCTCTGCCTCCTCGGGCTTCACCACTTTGGTGATGAAGGGCTTGATGTCGTATTTGCCCGACTTGACGCAGTTTATCACCGCACGGAAATCCTCCGGCGTGGCGTTGCGCGAGCCGCGAATGTCGAGTTCCTTCTGCACGAACAGTTTTGTCTGGAAGGAAATCTCTGTCTTGGCATATCCTATGCATACTACTCTGCCCGTAAAGCCAGCCTCATTGACGGCAGTAACGTATGTCACCGGACTTCCCACAGCCTCTATAACGACATCGAGACCGAAGCCATTGGTGATTTCCTGAACACGGGCATGCACATCCTCCGTCATGGAATTGATGGAATAAGCTGCTCCCACCTTTTTTGCCAGTTCCAGCTTTTCGTCATCGATGTCGCATGCCACAACTGTTGCACCACGACGTGAGGCACGAATGACAGCACCCAGACCGACCATTCCACAACCTATAACCATCACGATATCATTGTCCATAACCTGTGCTCTTGACACGGCATGGAAACCAACGCTCATCGGTTCGATAAGAGCGCATTCCTTTACTGGGATATCTCCCGTTGGGATTATCTTGTTCCAAGGAAGCACGGCATATTCGCACATCACTCCCTGGCGCTGCACGCCAAGTGTTTCATTATCCTTGCAGGCATTGTATCTGCCATTGCGACAGGAAGAGCAGTGTCCGCAGTTGGTGTATGGATTCAATGTTACCGTCATTCCAGGTGTCAGATTCTCCGGCACGCCCTCGCCTACTGCCTCTATCACGGCACCTACCTCATGGCCTGGCACAACAGGGAGCTTCACCATAGGATTGCGTCCAAGATACGTGTTGAGGTCTGAACCACAGAAGCCTACATATTTTATCTTTACCAACACCTCGCCGGCACCAAGCACCGGCTTTTCAATTTCCGTAACCCTCATCTCATTGGGGGCAACTATCTGTACTGCTTTCATCTTTTGATTGTTTTTATATTCATGTTTTGCATGTCTTCGACATGATGTCTGTTTACAAGTTGACAAGTCAACAGCCTATTCCGACATATTCTTTAGCCTACGTGGTATTTCAAGATTGCCGAAGCCATAGAAGTCCACGGCATTTTCTCCGAGGAAGAGTGCTTTCTCCTTGTCTGTCAGCACATCGGTCTTCAGGATAAAGTCATACGACATCTTGTAGGTTATCGCCGTGATGGTGCGTGGATAGTCGGAACCCCACATCAGCTTTTCCGCCCCTACCATATCTATAGCCTCACGGATGGCTCTCACCGCACTTGGATAAGGATAGAACTCACTGTTGAAGAGCCATGTTATTCCTCCCGACTCCACGTATACGTTCTTGTTTCCGGCAAGCATTATCTGCTCTTCCCATCCGGGCTGTGTGACCATACCGAAATGGCCGATGGCTATTTTCAGGTCGGGACATTCTGCTATCACCTCCTTTATCTCATCCATCTGCTGATGGTTTTCCGCAAGACATATTGAGAGTATCATCCCCTTCCGTTCCATCAGTTTGAACATCTCCATCATCTCCGGAGAGTTAAGATACACCCGTCGGTCATTGAGAATCAGCCTATGACCGGGAATGGCTATACCGCGGAAACCTCTGCCATAGAGTTCTTCCACCTGTCTGACAGGACTGCCATTGAAGAAATCGAACATGCCGAATACGAAGAAGCGTTCAGGATATTTCCGTTTCACCTCCTCAAGATAGTCGTTCTGTATGCCGTCGATAAGCTCCTGTACGACAACAGCTCCTGCCACCTGTGCATAGTCCATGTTGGCAAGAAAGATCTCTGCCGTGTTCCTTCCGTCAATAATAAACGGTGGCAACATCTGCACCTCTTCGGTTAGGAAAAACGACCTGCCGTTCTCCGTTGTCTTTATCTTCATCCCATTCCACGACGTGTCCTGATGGAGCCACAGGTGTGAATGGGCATCTATTATTTTGAAATCCATAAATTCAAATCTGGTCAGGTTAGTAGTCAAGAGTTTGTGCCTACGAGCCATACCTTTATGTATTAGCCCATCTCACTCTCATCTGGTCGCCGATGATTTTCTGTACATCCTCTACGAGCTGTTCATCCATAGGAGCATTCACGTAGTCGATGTTTTTAAGCACATTGGCTGGATTGGCAGAACTGAACAGTGTCGTGGCTATATGGCTGTTGTTGCTGCAGGAATACTGCACGGCGAGTTTCTCTATCGGATAACCTTTCTCCTCGCAATATGCGGCAGCCTTGGCACATGCTTCCTTCAGAGAGTCTGGTGCCGGATGCCATGCCGGAGCACCACGCTTGGAGAGCAGTCCCATTGAGAATGGCGAAGCATTGATGACGCCAATATTGTTCTGTTCGAAGAAGTCGAAATATTCGTTCAGCAGTTCGTCGTTCAGACAATAGTGGCAGAAGCAGAGTACCGATTCAACGGTGCCTGCCGGCACATGTTCTATTACCCACTTCAGGTTCTCCGGCTGCAGGTCGGTGATGCCCACATGCTTCACCACTCCCTCCTCGCGCAGCTTAACAAGAGCCGGCAGCGTTTCGTCCACAATCTGATGCAGGTCGGCAAACTCCACGTCGTGCACGTTGATGAGGTCGATATAGTCGATGTGCAGGCGCTCCATGCTTTCATAAACACTGTCGGTAACGCGTTTCGCGGAATAGTCCCATGTGTTCTTTCCGTCTTTTCCGTATCGTCCCACCTTTGTAGAAAGATAATACTTGTCGCGCTGAATGTCTACCAATGCCTTTCCGAGCACTGTTTCCGCCTTCAGATGTCCGTAATAAGGAGAAACATCAATAAAGTTGATGCCGTTCTCCACTGCCGTATGCACAGCCTTTATTCCTTCTGCCTCGCGGATGTCGTGGAATACTCCTCCGAGCGACGAAGCTCCGAAACCAAGGTTCGACACACGCATGCCTGTTTTTCCTATTTCATTATAAACCATAATCGATTGTTTTTAAAAGTTAACGAGTTAACAAGTTGACAAGGAGATTAGTTTTTCTTGACATTCTCTGGTTACAAGTTCTGAACGAGCAAGGCAAGTCTACTTGTCTACTTGTCAAAGACATTATATATAAGATGGACGAACATCTTGTTGTTTTGTAACCATTATGGAAATGAATTTGTTTTGCAAGTTGACGAGTTGCCAACAATTGTACAAATTATAATTAAAAATACCTATTACTCTACATTTCTTCCAAATAAAAGATTATCTTTGCAAACGAATTAGGCAGCATCATATCATTACTGCCCTTCCTGTGACAACAATTGTCTTTGTACGAGCGTCATCCACAGACTATATAATCTTTGCAAAACAAAACAAAACAATTTATACAAAAACATTTCAAACAACTATGGTAAGTAATAACATTCCTCAAGTCAAGCTCGGCATCATCGCCGTTAGCCGTGACTGCTTCCCTATCGCACTGTCTACACAGCGCCGTGAGAACATTGTAAAAGAATATAAAGGCGAGATCTTCAATTGCCAGACTACAGTGGAAAACGAACAGGATATGCTGAAGGCTGTCAGCGAAGTCAAGGCTGAGGGCTGCAATGCCCTCGTGGTCTTCCTCGGCAACTTCGGTCCTGAAACTCCAGAGACACTCATTGCAAAGCATTTCGACGGTCCGGTGATGTTTGTGGCTGCTGCCGAAGGCGACGGCGACATGATAAACGGTCGTGGCGACGCTTATTGCGGTATGCTCAACTGCTCCTACAATCTGGGCATGCGCCATCTGAAGGGCTACATACCTGAATATCCAGTCGGCACCGCTGACGAAGTTGCCAAGATGATAGAAGACTTCGTGCCGGTGGCTCGTGTCATTCTCGGTCTCAAAGGCTTGAAGATTATCACCTTCGGTCCTCGCCCACAGGACTTCTTCGCTTGCAACGCCCCTATCAAGGGTCTCTACGAACTGGGAGTTGAGATTGAGGAGAACTCTGAGCTCGACCTTCTCGTGGCTTACAAGGAGCACGAGAACGACCCACGCATCGACGAGGTATGCAAGGATATGGCTGAAGAAATGGGAGAAGGCAAATATTATCCCGACCTGAGCCGCCGCATGGCACAGTTTGAGCTAACACTCCTTGACTGGGCTGAGCAGCACAAGGGCTCTCGCCAGTATGTAGCATTCGCCGACAAATGCTGGCCGGCTTTCCCAAGCCAGTTCGGATTCGAGCCGTGCTACGTAAACAGCCGCCTGGCAAGCCGTGGCATTCCTGTTGCTTGCGAGGTTGACATCTACGGTGCTCTCTCTGAGTACATCGGAATGTGCGCTTCTGATGACACCGTTACTCTGCTCGACATCAACAACTCTGTACCTAAGTATATTTACGACGAGGATATCGTAAAGAAATACGACTACAAGCTCACAGATACATTCATGGGCTTCCATTGCGGAAACACTCCGCAGTGCAAGATGTGCTCCGCACGCGCCATCAAGTTCCAGCTCATACAGAACCGTCTGTTGGAGAACGGCGGTACACCGGACTTCACACGTGGTACTCTGGAGGGCGACATCGCTGCAAGTCCTATAACATTCTATCGTCTGCAGTGCGACTCTGAGGGCAACCTCCGTTCATACATCGCCGAAGGTGAGGTACTTGATGTACCGACACGTTCATTCGGTGGCATCGGTATCTTCGGCATCCGTGAAATGGGCAGGTTCTATCGCCACGTGCTCATCCAGAAGGGCTATCCTCACCACGGAGCCGTAGCTTTCTCACACGTAGGAAAGACTCTCTTCGAAGTATTCAAATATCTTGGCATCAAGGATATAGCATACAACCAGCCTAAGAGTCTGCCTTACCCAACAGAGAATCCATGGGCATAACTGACCGCTGAACAAGCGGCAACGAAACATAACAAAGCCGCCCGGCTACTCTGCAATAGAGTGCCGGGCGGCTTCTTTTTCCTCATACATCCACCTGAAGGAATGTTCTTCCGTCAGGGGATGTCACGCTTTTCTGTATTTTACTCCACAACGAGCTTCTTGCCGTTCACCACATAGATGCCCTTCTGCAGGCTCTTCACGCATCTGCCCACGGGCTGTCCGCCGATGGTGTATATCATGCCGCTGACTTCAGCCGCAGGCTCCAAGCTGTCGATTGCCGTAGGAACGCCGTCGGTGTTCACCGTGAAGCGTCCGGCATCCATGCCCTCCGGCATCTGGATATATGCGCTCATGCCATTGATTATGTTCGCTCCTTCGGTCTCAGCGTCGGGATAATACAGCGAGCAGTCGGCACCCAGCATCACGTCGGTCGGCAGCAGCTCTGTCTTGCCCGTAACGCCGACGAACCTGTAGACGTTGCCTGCGTTGTCGGTATACTCTGCCGGTGTGTTTGCAGCCGAAATGCTGCCACGGAAGAAGATGCTTCCATCCACGTCGCTGGCAGGCTTGAACAAGTATGGCACTCCAGCCTCTATCTCTGTAGCCTCAACGAACACCATCTCGCTGTTCTCCACACGATGGAACCTGCGGATGGATGCAGTCTCGCCAAACATCTCTGCCACCTCTTCGCTGCTCAGGCTGAACGGGAAGCAAACGGCATTCCAGTTCTCACTGGAGAGCTTGCGGTCGAGCTTGATGTTCACGCTCTTGCCATCGTTGGCAGCGATAGCCGCCGCATTGTCAGCATCCTCGGCTATTGCCACGAGCTTCACAATCTTCACGTCATCAATGAACACGTTGTAGTTCACCGGACCACCCCAGAAGCAGGCGTGCTCGCCCCAGAACTCAAGTCGTGTGGTCGGTGTTCCGTTCGGGATAACGATGGAATACTCCTTGAATTCGCCTACGGGCAGCTTTACCGACTGTTCCAAAATGGTGCTGTCGGCATCAACCACCGTAATCTTCAGCGTCGGGTCCATGGGGTTGTTCTTCACGGCGGCTCCTGCCTTGAATGTGAGCAGCGCGGTGCCGTTGAGATATTTCATGTCGGGGGAGATGAGTGATGCCTGACCGAAGATGTTCAGACACTTGTCTGCCGGAAGCACAGTCTGCAACAGTCCGCCCGTGGTGGATTTCTCATACCATCCGCCGTTGTCGCAAAGGCCGTCGTCGAAGGTATCGCCGTCGCCCGACTCCCATGTGCCGTCGTTTCCGCCTGTGCCTTCCACATTGTCGAAAGTCTCGCAGAAGATGTTTTCCGGATCTGCCACGCGCAGTGTGTAGCTGGCGGTGTATGGTTCATAGAGGTCGTTGCCGGCGTATGCAGCGGTGATGATGGTCTCGCCGAGCGCGAGAACCGTCACGTTGCCTTTGCTGTCGACAGTTGCCGTTTCCGTGTTCGAGCTGCCGAACGTGAGCAGTTCGCCCATGTCACCGGTGCCTACGTGGGTAGGCATCACCAGCAGCGGAGCCACATAGCTGTCCTTGTCGTCAACATATATCACGTCGAGCCCGCGCTCAAAGAAGAACGCGTAGTCTCTCTTCTTGCATGTGATGGAGAATGAAGCCGAGGCATCCTCATACATCTCGTCGTTTTCCACCGTAGCCGTGATGGTAGCATCGCCGGTTGCAATGATTGTCACTTTTCCGTCTTCATTCACCGTTGCCACCTCCGGGTTCGATGAGGCATAGGCAACAGCCAGTCCCTCTACCACCTCTTCGCCCGAAGTAAGCGTGAGTGCCGGAGCTGAATAGCTGTCTTTCTCGTCGCCGAACACGGTGTCGTGCTCGCACTCATAGGCGAGTGTGAGCGGATTCTTAGAGTAGTTTATGGTGTAGGAAATGTCGGCGGCGGCGTCATACACGCCTTCTTCACCGGCGTATGATGCCGTGATTGTGGCTGTGCCCAAGCTGCCGAAGGTCAGGATTCCCGTGTTCTCGTCCACGCTCACCACCTCTGCATTGCTGCTTGCATACTTCACGGCAGCCCCCTCAATCTGGGTATTCTCCTTGTTCTCGGTCACTATTGCCGTCGGTGCGGCGAAAGCACTCTCCTTACCCTTGTACACATTGTAGCCTGGCTGCGCGTCGGTACCGAAAGAGAGTGTGGTTGACACGGTGGAAGCGAGGGTGACGGTAACTTTTGATACGGTGAAAGACGATATATGGTAAATGAACTCCACGCTGGAACTCAAACCGGTCCATACGCCTGTGGCGGCATCAAACTCGCCCTCGTTCACGCCTCTGTTGATGTTTGAGAGTTTTTGGCCTTCGATTTCTATCTTTTCGATTTTGCCTACGGTTGATGACACTATCATCTTCTGCTCAAACATGGAATTAAACTCGTATGGACTCCTTCCCAACTTTGAGAATGTGCCGCTCAGCGTCACGCCAGATTTCTCTACCTTGTCGGAGCCCGAAATGGCCAACTTCCCCGAGATGGAACCTACATCCACTCCTGCCTCAAACACCACCTGTGTCTGAGCGAAGCTTGCCCCGCAAAGCATGAGCATCAGCAACATGAGTACGAACCTCATGTTTTGTTTCAATACATTCATTTTTCTTTGATTAATTTTTTTCACTTTATATTTTCTCTGTTCTTATATTTCAATATCATTCCAATTTCATTGCTTACCCCACCCTAAGAAGGCAGAGCAATCCCCCCCTCTATATCCCAAATTCGTTTATCTCCGATAAGAAAAAGAGTAATCGCTCCCCACTCTTAACGAGGGAGGGGGAAGCCGCTCCAAGGAGCGGCGCGGGGGGGGGACTTTACCTCACGTCTATTATCTTATGTGTCTGCAGCGACAAGTGCCACTCGGGATGGCGCAGACAATAGTCTATCGCCCCTTCGAGATTGCGGCGGTTCTGCGCCTTGTCCTTAACGTCACAAGGTTGCAGGCTGTACATCTCCACCTTCACATTATTATATATATCTATCTTTGCGTCATCGCCCTCGTAAACCACCTTCAGCTCGTCGACATGCTCCAGTCTCACCTCCTCGTATTTCGGCGAACAGGTAATCCAGTCCACATGGCAACCCTCAGGCAGCCGCCGCGTGCCGTTGGTCTCCATCTGAACGAAGAATCCGGCAGCATGAAGCTTGCCGGTGAGTGATGGTGTAATCTGCAACAGCGGTTCGCCGCCGGTTATCACAGCGTGGCGCGCCGGATACTTGCTTGCCTCGGCAACAATCCCGTCTTCCGTCATCTCCTCGTAGGCGGAATGGTCGGTGTCGCAGAACGAGCACTTCAGGTTGCATCCCGAAAAGCGGATGAATACGGCAGGCGTTCCGGCAAAACGGCCCTCGCCCTGCAAGGAATAGAAAATCTCGTTTACTCGCATCCCTGGTCTCCGTTTGGCGCATCCTCATCCTTGATGTAGGTGACGCTGTTGTTTGAACTCTCCTCCACGTCTACCCTGTAGCAATGCTCCACCTGACCGCACACCCAATGCGCAATGTTCTCCGCCGTAGGATTGAACGGCAGCAGATCGTTGAAGTTTCCGTGGTCGAGATAGTTGTGTATCCTGTCCTTGATATGCTTGAAGTCAACCACCATTCCCGCTTCGTTCAGCTCGCGCGACTTACAGTAGACGGTGATTATCCAGTTGTGTCCGTGGAGATTTGTGCATTTGCTCTCGTATGGCAGACTGAGTCTGTGGCAGCCTGCTATCTCCATTTTCTTTTTTACGTAATACATTTATAATGAAGCTAATTCGGGTGCAAAGTTAGCAGAAAAAATTTGTTTCCATATTATAAAAGCGGATTATTTTACAGCAGAAATGCTTCCTGCTATGGAAAATTTATATATATTTGCAGAAGAAAACCTATCTGATAACAATTAAAACTATTGGAATATGAGAAATTTCGCGACAAAATCCATCGTTGCCCTCACTTTGGGCGCAGTGACCATGAGTTCATGTATCGGTTCGTTCGGACTGACAAACAAGGTGTTAGACTGGAACAAGGGCCTCAGCAGCTGCAAGTTCCTCAATGAGTTCGTGTTCCTGCTCATCAGTCCGGCGTATGCCGTGTGCAGCATCGCCGACCTGTTCGTGCTCAACACCATCGAGTTCTGGACCGGCAACAAGGTGCTTGCCCATGTGGGAGAGACAAAGGACGTGATGGGCAAGGACGGCAGGATGTATGCTGTGAAGACGCTGAAGAACGGTTATGAAATCACGGCGCCCGACGGCGAAGTGTCATACCTGGTATATAACAAGAAGCAGAAGAGCTGGAACTATAAGGACAAGGGAGCGCTGAAGGAGCTGTTCCGCTTCAACGACGACGGCACCATCCAGGCTACGCTGCCTAACGGACAGAAGATGAACGTATCCCAGGACCAGGCCGGTCTCTACCAGCTGCGCATGGCTGTCAACGACGGCATGTTCTTCGCTTCGAGGGATTAATTCCCCTGTCTCCGGCATCCTTGCCGGCTATAAGACGCTTCACTTTTTAATTCATAGAATAACTCTTGTGTATTCACCCACACAAGAGTTATTTTCGTTTTTATCTTGCCTCCACATCAGGACGTTTATTTTTTTATTCTCCAACTCCTGATTCCGCAAAGCGAGACAACTCCAAGCTCTTGATTCCAAGCATTTAGCTCATCCATTCCGATTGCCCGAAACGAGGCTCCCATTCTGGGCATCGAAGGCTCATTATGTGAGCAAAGGAGGAAAATACGCGTCTTGATATTTCCGACAGGATGTATTATCGGGAACTATATACCTATTATTACCTACGTAAGTTACGCAATGAGGGCGTACCAATGGTCTTGTGACCTTTGATGCGCCCTCTATTCTGTTGACTGCCGCAGGAGCGGCAATGGATGCCGGGATGGGAAAACGGCTATTCGTCTGCCTTTTCGTCGAGCGAGAACTTGCTGCTGCCGTCGAAGCAGTGGGTGCAGACCTGACACTTGGGCAGTCCGATGGCATTGATGAGCTGTTCGATGGTGTTGAACTTCAATGTGGTGAGTCCCAGGTCTTTGGCTATGGCATCCACCATGCGGTTGTATTCCGGCGAACCGGTGGTGGCGTATTTGTCGAGGTTCTTGTTGGCGTCGCCCTCAAACTTCTCGATCATGCGGCGCGTGATAAGCTCCATATCGCTCTTGGATGAGGTGAAATTGATGAACGGACAGCCGTAGACAAGCGGTGGACAGGCGATGCGCATGTGGCATTCCTTCAGTCCGGCCTGGTCGAAGAGCACCTTTACGTTGTCGCGCAGCTGGGTGCCGCGCACGATGGAGTCATCGCAGAAGAGCACGCGCTTGCCATTGAGCATGGCCTTGTTGGGGATAAGTTTCATCTTGGCCACGAGGGAGCGCATCTTCTGGTTGCTCGGGGTGAATGAGCGCGGCCATGTGGGGGTGTATTTGGCTATGCAGCGCTGGTATGGTACGCCCTTTCCGGCAGCGTACCCCATCGCCATTCCTGTGCCTGAATCTGGGATTCCGCTGCAGCAGTCCACTTCCACGGGGTCTGTCTTGGCGAGATTGTATCCATTGTCAAAGCGTACCTGCTCCACGTTACGTCCCTCGTATGTGGAGGTGGGGAAGCCATAGTATACCCAAAGGAACGAGCACACCTGCATCTTCTTGTTGGGCTGGCGCAGCTGCTCCATGCCGTCGGCGGTGATTCTGACTATTTCACCCGGTCCGAGCTCGTATTCCGTCTCGAAATCGAGGTTGGGGAACGAGGTGGTTTCGCTCGATGCTACGCGCGCACCGTCCTTGCGACCGATGATGAGCGGCGTGCGCCCCCATGAGTCGCGGGCGCAGATTATGCCTTCTTCCGTCAGCAGCATCATCGTGCAGGAGCCTTTGATGTGGCGGTACACGTTTTCTATTCCCTCGCGGAAGGTCTTGCCCTGGATTATAAGCAGGGCGATGAGCTCCGTGGGGTTCGTGCTGCCGGACGACATCTCGGCGAAATGCATGTTCTTGTCGAGGAGTTCACGCGTGAGCTCCTCGATGTTCACTATCTTCGCCACCGTGCAGATAGCAAAGCGCCCGAAGTGGGAGTTCATGATGAGCGGCTGCGCATCGGTGTCGCTGATGACGCCGATTCCGGATGTCGCCCCTTCGAACTTGTCGAGCGACGGCTCGAACTTGGTGCGGAAATAAGAATTCTCGAGATTGTGGATGGAGCGCACGAAGCCTTTCTCCTTGCAGAATGTTGCCATACCTCCCCGGCGGGTGCCAAGGTGTGAGTTGTAGTCGGTGCCATAGAAAAGGTCTGCCACACAGCTTTTCTTGGATATTGTGCCGAAAATGCCTCCCATATTCTTTTTGTAATGTTATGTTGAGATTGTTTATGGGTTGCAAAGTTAATAAAACATGATGAAAATTCCGGCAAACCGGATGAAAAATACACAAAAAAAAGGTTATGCCTCTGGCGGAAGCATAACCTCTGCGGGTGTTTCATTGTCTATTCGGTGAACATCAGCGTGGCAAACGGACGGAGATACATCCCGCTTTTGTTCTCCGGACTGAAGATTACTCCGTTGGCGAGGCAGAAGCATTTTATGCTGCCGTCGCTGTCGAGGTAATAGAGCCTGCTCCCCTTGCCGATATGCTCAAGACCGAGGTCGACCAGCTTCGTGCCCAGCACTTCGTCATAGTTCTCACTGATGTATCGGAGTTCGTCGAGCGTGGGCAGGCGCCAGTTGTCAATGCCTTCTGCCACAAGGGCCGGCATAGCCTGGTATAGGGCAGTCTGTATGCTCGCCTGGTCGTTTTCCTGGAACTCTATCTTGTTCTTGCCTCTCGGTGCGATGAGCGTAACGCGCGTGCCAACGTCTGTCTTCTCTGACTTCAGCACATAACATCCTTTGTATTTCGTGCCTGCTGCGGGAGCGGAACCGTCAGGCACAGAACCGCCCTGACTGCCACCGCCGTCAACGGAGAAATCGCGCTCGTCGGCATCAAAGGTCCACACGTCGGCTCCAGCCCAGTCCACTCCGTTTATGCTGCATCTCAGGATAGGTTCCTTCAGCTGGATGTAGTTCACGTTTACCGACACCTTATAGTTGGCCACAAGCGGTTTCTGGCTCTCATAGGTGAAGATCTTCGTCTTGCCGTCGGCGGTCTTGAAGGTGAATGTCATCGACGGATTCCCCACGCTCGGCAGGAGAAAGAGGTTGCAGTCGGCTGTCCATGATGAACCGTCGGACTGACGAGCGAGTGTCAGCGTCCTGCTGCCTTGGCTGCCGGAATAGTCGCCGGAAAGGGTGATATTCTCATACAGGGGCGAAAGCTTGGCGGAAATAGAGGTGACGTCGTCGGGGACATTGGCAATGTTCACAGACGTGAGCATCAACACACGGCGCTGCATGGACAGTGTGAGGTCGGCATCCTCGCCGTCAATCAGAGTCACACCGCTGTGGGCGGTCATGAGGTCGGAATGTTCCCTGCCGCCGTTCAGGATAACCATGCTCTCTGGCGTGGCCTCTTCCGCTGCGGGCAGGGTGTAGTCTTCGGATGAAGCTCCGGCAACGGCATACAGTTCGTATCTGCCTGCCTCAAGCTTCATTTCGGCAGTTTTCTCCTCGGAAGCGAGTGCTTTCCGGGCAAGGCATTTACCGTTGGCATTGAATATGTATATGGTAATCGGTGTAGCTACGGTCATCGGTGATGATCCGGCAGACACCGCCTTGGTGCGTATCACGAGCTTGTTGTTGCCGAGACTCACATCATCCGATACGGCATCAGTATCTTTGGAACAAGAGAGGAGGGATATGACAAAAGCCATAAGCATTGTCATGGCATAAGAAGTTCTTTTCATAAGCATTTGTTTTAGGGTTATGATTATTTTCTTGTTGTCGGAAAATCCGCTATGATACATTTATTCATGCGGACTTTCCAGCTTGTCTATGATAAGATCGTCTCTATGGCTGCGACCGTAAGTCCCGTGGCATCGGATATCATCTCATGCGACATTCCGTTGGCCGACATGGCCTTGACCATATTCTTTATCTGGATATCTTTGGCTTCAAGTTGCTTTTGGCTTTCGGCAAGTTGCTTGTCCTGCTCAGCAAGTTGCTTGTCCTGCTCGGCAAGTTGCTTGTTCCGCTCGGCAAGTTGCTTGTCCTGCTCGGCAAGTTTGTCTTTCTGCTCAGACAACTGTTTTTTCTGCTTCATTACCTGCGTGTCAAGGTCTTCTATCGTAGAGAAATATTCGTCCTCCACATTCATGTCCTGCCGCATCATCGGGTCTGCTGCAGCAGCAGTAAGGCGGTGCAGGATATACATCATGTCAGCATCATCCTCATAGCGGGTCTCGTCTATAGTGAGCAGCTGTGTCTCGTCGGCATACATGTTAGACTGGTCAAACACACTGAGTACTTTCTCAAGATGATTGTTTATTCGCCCCCGCAGCAAAGGAATCTGTACGATGATGCTGTTGTGCACGAGACTGTCTACAAACGGATCCGGTATTCCCTTTGTCACGACATTGCCATTGTAGTCATACGAATTGTGGTTGACATATATCACAGGTTCTTCGATATCCCCCACCCTATGCCCGAGCAGATAAACGGCAACCATAGGTATGGCATAGCCCTTCTTGCAATCTTCCTGTATATTGTCCTTGTTGCTGTATTGCGCACCAAGATACTGGCGGAAGCGTAGCGTCTCCGTATCAAGCCACGTCTTCTGCAGTTCCACGAGTATCAGATGCTCACTCCCGTCGTCCTCCCTCACGTTGGCAGCAAAGTCTATGCGGAACATCGACAGCGTGTCTCTCGTCGTATTGACATATTCATGCGGACGCATCTTCACACCAACAACCTCCTTCTTGAGCAATGCCGAAAGGATTGTCTTGGCTATACGCTCGTCTTCCATAAGATATTTGAATACGGAGTCGTATATCGGATTGGCAACATTTACTATCATAATGGTTCTGTTTTATGATGCAAATATAGAAAAAAAAATATAGAAAACAAAAAAACAACATTATTTTATAAGCAATACGGATAATAGAGACAATATTCAGCCTGTCATGAGGATATTCCAAGGAATTAAAAACAATTATTTTTTGCATAAAAAGAAAAAAAGACGTACCTTAGCGGAAATTTAGCAATAATGCGACACATCTGGAATGTGAACAAAGTACACAAACAAAAACAGCAAATATGCAAGCTATAATTCTTGCCGCCGGAATGGGACGGCGTTTAGGAGAGTTTACAAAAGACAACACCAAATGCATGGTGGAAGTTAACGGAACAAGACTGATAGACCGATTTATCAGGCAACTGTCGAGATACAATCTTGACAGAATCATCATCGTAACCGGATATAAAGGAGAAAACCTGAAAGAATATATAAGAAACAAATATGAAGACACGATAAATATTGAATTTATCGACAATCCTGTATACGACAAGACCAACAACATCTACTCGCTCGCACTCGCCAAAGACGAGATGTGCAAGGACGACACAATATTGCTCGAGTCAGACCTTGTTTTTGAGGACAAGATCCTCGACCTGCTCGTAAAGGCAGAAGACAAAGACCTCTCTGTCGTGGCAAAATACGAGAGTTGGATGGACGGAACAATGGTATGCATCGATGACGACAGGAAAATCATAAACTTCGTTCCGAAATCAGCATTCAGGTTCGAGGATGCCGATGAATATTACAAGACGGTGAACGTATATAAATTCAGCAAGGAGTTCTCGCAGAGTCAATACGTGCCCTTTCTTGAAGCCTACTGCAAGGTCATGGGAAACAACGAGTATTACGAACAGGTATTGAGCGTCCTCACACACCTGAGTTGCTCTACACTCAAGGCTCTGCCCATCACAAACGAGAAATGGTATGAGATTGACGACGCACAGGACCTCGACATCGCTACAGCACTCTTTGCCGAAGGAAAAGACAAATTCGAGAAATACCACAAACGCTACGGCGGGTTCTGGAGATTTCCACAGCTGCTTGACTACTGTTATCTGGTAAACCCGTATTTCCCGACAAGAAAGATGAGGGAGGAGATAAAGTCGAACTTCGACACACTGCTGGAGAACTACCCTTCGGGAATGTATGTGAACTCACTGCTCGCAGGAAAATACTTCAAGATACATACCGATAATATCGTGGTGGGAAACGGTGCGGCGGAACTGATAAAGAATGTGATGGAAAAGCATTCTGGAAAGAAAACAGGCGTTATATTCCCTACTTTTGACGAATACCCCAACAGGCTGAAGGAAGACCAGATTATCCCCTTTGTATGCAAGACAAAGGATTTCAGTTATACAGCCGACGACCTGATTGGATTTTTCAAGGACAAGAACCTCTCAATGCTGATTCTCATCAATCCGGACAACCCCTCCGGACATTTCATGAAAAGAAACGAAACGGAACGCATCGCCGCATGGTGTGAGGACAACGGCATAACACTGCTGCTCGACGAAAGTTTTTCAGATTTCACTTCATGTCCGGAAGAAGACAGTCTGCTGAAACAGGATATATTGGAGAAATACCCGAGTATGCTCATCATGAAGAGCATTTCAAAATCATACGGTGTGCCTGGACTAAGACTCGGAGTTCTTGCCGGTGCGGACAAGAATCTTATTGCAAGCATAAAGAAAGAAGTAAGCATTTGGAATATCAACTCGTTTGCAGAGTTCTATATGCAGATATTCGGCAAATATGAATCTGACTACCATCGGGCTTGTGAGAGCTTCAAGAAAGAAAGGGAACGATTCTTCAAGAAACTGGGAGAAATCACTTTTCTCAGAGTCATCCCTTCACAGGCAAACTATTTCCTGTGTGAGGTGACAGACAGATTCACTTCTGCCGAACTTGCCGAAAAGCTCCTTGAGAAGGATATCATCATAAGCAACTGCGGAAAAAAGAAAAACATGCAGGGACGCAACCTTATCAGACTGGCAATCAGAAACTCTGAAGACAACGACCAGCTGATCAGCGAACTGCATAATCTGGAATAAAGCAAAATAACAGTCTTAGGTGCAAGCAATCAGCAACAGCACCAGCAAAAATAAAGACAGAAAATGGCGTCAGGATACCTATATGGAAATTCTGACGCCATTATCCCCAAACGACCATTAGGAGGTTTTGAGATTATTCAAGTTTCAGGCATAGAAAAGCTCTAATGCCCGATTTAAGTTTAATCCAGAAAGTTCTGTCTGACCAGCACAAGCCCAATACCACCTTTGAGATTAGACTTAAAAAAAGACTATAGTTTGAACTCGAATATCTTATATAAATACTTCATGCAGATCAACAGGCGGTTCGTCTTCAATCCATATCGCCGACAAGCTTTGACATCCTCCTTGTTTATAAGCAAACGGTGGGACACGTTCTTCGTGCTCATACCGCCAACACGCATGGTGACAAAATCCTTGTTGATGTATTTCGACTTTATACCATGCCTGTAGAACAGTCTGACCATCATATCATAGTCGGAAGCGATCCTGTAATCAAGAGAATACAAGCCGTGCTTCTCGTACACTTCGCGCCTTGCATAAAACGTAGGATGGGCAGGCATGAATCCAAAGCGTAACAATGAAGGCCGGAACACGGAAGAGGAATAATACCTAACAACCCTGTCTGGATTATCCGGATTGATAAAATGGACATCAGCATAAACTGCATCAAGCGAAGCATCCGCTTCAAGGGCCTTCACGACATTCTCCACCACGTCATCCGCAGTGAAGTAATCATCTGAATTCAATATACCCACAATATCCCCCGTTGCGCTCCTTATTCCTTTGTTCATAGCATCATAAATGCCTTTGTCCTTTTCGGAAATGTAATGGAGCCTGCCGCCAAACGCCTCTTCAAAACTACGCACCACATCCATCGTATTGTCTTTTGACTGTCCGTCAACAATCCAATACTCTATGTTGCCGTATGTCTGGTTCAAGACAGACTGCAAAGTGTCCCCGACAGTCTTTCCGCTATTGAATGTTGTCGTTATAATCGAAACCTTTAGCATAGCATCATTTTTTATAGATCTTTGACAACCACTTATCAAGAATCACCTTGTCGCCACGCTTCTGTATTCTCTCCACAAAGCCTACAGGCAGCAAGGCTTTGACATACTGCACGGAATATTCCTTCAAAAGCTGCATTCGGCTCTTGTTGAAATCGAATTTCCGGATAGGTGTCATCCAGTCTTTGCCGAAGTAATACTCACAATAGGCAACATAATTACGGGGCACAAGATAGGTGTCCCCCTGGAAGGTATACGGCATCAGGTCAAGCACAAACTCCTTGCGACATATATCCTGACAACTGTAATACAAATCAGGGTCGGTGGGATAAGGCTCATAAAAATACAGGTCTATGTATTCTCCCTTCCTGATAATCGAACAGAAGCCACGGCGCTCGTAACGGGCCATCTCGAAACCGCATTCACGGAGTTTGAAGAGCTGGTTCTCGAACTTCCTCATGTCTTTCTTGAACAACACAAGGTCAATGTCCTCATCATGGTCAATGAAGTCATGCTCTCTCACGGCTCCCAAAAGAGTGCCGTAGAAGAGGATGAACGTTATGCCGGCATCCTCACACACCTTTTTCAGTATAGCAAGGTTCTCCCTTGCTATATCCTTGTTGATAGGTTTGATTCCCTCAAAGATGGGAACGAACTTATACTTGTATACTCCTTTGTCTGTATCTATCTTCAGTTTCATATCTGTCTTATCCTCTTACGATTTTCTTCACTACATTCTTGAACCAGAACGGGAACAGTCTCTTTATTCTATCAAACAACGTATTGTTAGACATATAGAAATGACGTTCAAATGGTTCATATGGCAGGACATACTCAGGATGACGAAGCGGGAATGTAATATCCCGATTTGATTTATATTCATCAGGCGTTTTCCTTGCCGTGGTATGCGTTGCTCCATCTCCAAAACCGATATTCGTAATAAGGCTGTATTCCGGATAAATGCCGAGCATATTGTGGGCAGACAAAGTAAAATACCACTGCCAATCCCATGCACTTACATCCTTCAGGTCTACAGCCTTCAAACGATATCTCCAATACCCAATATCCTTTGCCCTATATCCCATATTGGAAATTATGGATTTCTCGAAAGGACCACCCCTCCATTTCATATCAAGATCCATCAACTGCCATGCACGTCGCCACGTGGCCCAACCGTTTGTGGATTTAAACCTGCTGAAGCCGTAAGAACAAGGAATCTTGATTTTCTTGATATAATTTGCCGCATCGATCATTCCTATTCTGGCATCATCTTTATACCTTTCGAGTAATTCCTCTGCAAAACGAAAAAAACAAGTTCTCAAGACGCAGTCGTCTTCAATTATTATGCCTTGTTCTTCATTTTCAAAAAGCCAATTAATAGCAGTATAAACGCCCATACAACAACCCATATTGTAATCCAGGAAACGTGTTTTCACATCACATTCCCAATCAACTGCTGCCAGAACGGCCTTTCTGGTTTCTGCCACACCCTCAGCTTCGCCCGAGACACCAGGACGTGCCCCATCACCGGCAATATACAATTTGGAGGGTTTAACCTCTCTTATCTTTTCAAAGCTTTTTAATGCTGTTTCCTTTCGTTTGAAAATAATGAACAGCACCGGTACATTGTATGTCATAATCTGTTATTTATTATTCCAATATAGTATTTCTTATAGCATCGATGAAACCATGCCCGTATTTCATATCAGGTTCCACATAATTACCCTCCCCCCATTCATTCCATGAACGCAGGAAAAGGATTCTATGTTCCTGGCTTTTATCTTTTATTACATCAAGTGCTTTTTTAATATGCTTCTGAAAGTTCTCCGGCGTTGAATTCACATATACACCTTCGCTTTTTCCTGTCCGTGGGCTTCTGTCCCATTGTGGCAGGATTGTAGGGAAGACATTTTCCCACGAGTCTTCAGGAGCAAAAAAGTTTTTCACCACTTCCGGATAATCATACTTTAATGTAGGCATGAAAGAAAAACGCTGCTGCAGGGCAAAACGTATCAATCTTCTGTATTTGCCTGAATACAACATCTCTGCACGGGATTTGCCCAATGAGTTTATACCATCAAATCCCATATTCAGGAAACTCTTGTAGACCGCTTCACTGCTTTCAAGATTCGGGAGGACTCTATGGATCCTACCATCTGCATCACGCACCATCGTAGTTGTGGAATTGCACATAGCGACGAAATATACTCCCTCAAGGCCATTTTCCTTAGCCAGTTTACGCCATAGCTCCATAAATTCTTCCACATCAGGGAACCGATAAGGGTCGAATATACAGAACAAAGGCTTACCGTCAACCGTTATATATCTATGATCCTTGAAAGCAGGCAAAACTACATTGAAATGATTAATATAGTCTTCTTTTCCCGGATACAGCTGTTCTGCAATCATTGTTGTCCCACCATTATTCTTCCATGTCTTTGTCGTCCAATCATGATTGGCCCAAGCAAGACAAAACGGATAATCCGGCTTTCCTGAGGCAAGGACCTCATCAAAGGGCCTGCTCAATAACCTCTTCCCATTTCCCATCCAATAGTGCCAATAGCAGAAGCCCTCAACTCCTGCGCTACTTGCCAATTCTGCCTGCTGCTCTCGCGTCTCCGGCAATCTGAGATCATAGAAACCCAAATCAGCAGGAATACGAGGTTGATAATGGCCATGGAACAATGGTCTGGCTTTAGCTACATTTGTCCACTCTGTAAAACCAGGTCCCCATACTTTGTCATTATACGGTACAGGATGGAACTGTGGTAAATAAAACGCTATAACTCGAGCTTTCATATCTTATTATTTCATTTTGTGCCTAATACCTGTTTCGATGAATCATCCACCTTCTTTTCAAGCGGAAACTTTTTTAAAAGAACCTCATGATAACGCAGGTATGCATATAGCAAGGCAAACATTATTATTCGCAAATTAGCAGTATCAGAGAAAGAGAAAAGATACATTCCTCCTTGCATACTGACACAAATAGTAAAGAAAAGCAACAACAACTGATATGATTTTACAGTGCCGTCACGTGGGCGAACTGCCCTCGCAACCAAGAAGAAGAACACCACAAAAATAACCACAGCCACATATGGACCGAAGTCAATGGTAAAATCACCGACAAACGTGGAGAACACGTTGTCGTCGATATCAAGATTATGATATTTGTCACGTCGCTCTGTATAATTCTTGGGAACGCTACTATCCAAAGTTCTTAAAAAAAGATTCATTGTACGCTCTCCATGTCTTGTCCCACCTGGATCAAGTCCGTAATTATTGAAGTACAAGCTACCCTGTCCGATATACCAATTAAGGAAACCTACGACTCCTCCTGCTGCAGCATTATCAAATCTACTCATGGTGATAGCGGCAACAGGCAACATAACTATAGCAAGGAACACAACACCTGCAGCTTGGACTATGCGATTTATTTTCCTTGCGAGGAAATGCCTGAAAGTCATATAGCCTCCGATGATTGTGAGCAGACTCAAGATAACACCAGACCTCTCCCCACGCATCACAGGCATAATAAGACCTACAAATGTTGAAAAGAACAATGCAATTATCAATATCTTCGACTTTTCCTTCAGTGTCAGGAAATAAAAGAACAAGAACACCGTAATATCCGAACATGCATTATATATGATAGCGGGGATATTAGTAATTGCCGAACCTGAATCCTTGGCGGTTTCAAGTTGTTCAACATATGCGTCTTGTCCTGCACTTACATCAGTAAACAGTTTTACGAAACCCGTAGCGAAGTTCTGAACTATCTCTGGCACAAGACATACCGCACAAACAACAATTACAACAGAAAGATATCTCAGAGTTCGAGTATTCGGATTTTCGATTCTGTCGGGCATATTGTTGTGAAAAGTAATCGCCGGCTTCAGAGCAATCATCATCATTATATAAAGGTATATATATGGAAATACCTTCAACGGATTGAACGAGTTTGAAAATATAGGATCGTTCAAGGATAATATTGAAAAGACAGCATACACGATATACATCGTGATGATGGCACTTCCCCCATCAAGTACACGCACCCGATGATGATACCATATAAGTGTAGCAACCCACACAAACAAGTATGAAAAAGCCAGAATATTATTCAAGGTTGCAACATCCATCATTTGATAAACTTTTTAGATATTTTCTTCAACATTTTGGAAACGGCCATACGCTCATCAGCATTAAGCCCAAGAACAAGAACAAGCATTCCCACGAGACATGGCTCTGAGACAAAGACCACGATTGCAGAAAGAATATCGTCATATATAAGACCACTCACGAAATATGTAAACAGACATCCTGCCACAGTAATCAGCAATGCCGGCAGACACAATGAGCAGAAATAGTCAGACAAAGAAAATGCCGGATAATAATACCGCAGGCACACAAGGCGCACAAAATGGGTCAAGATACATACTCCTATCATCGACACAAAGACATATTCTGCCTGAAGGCCGAACTTGAAGAGCACCCATGAAACAGGCAGGCACAACAACGTTATGCTCTCAACCGAAAGATGATAATACTTTATATGTCCCGAAGCCTGGATAATCGTTGTAATGGGATTATTCATAGCCAGACAGACCACATATACAATAATCAACCTTGAAAACAAGAGTATCTGCGGAGTTACAGAATTACCAAGCCATAAATGCAAGATTGTATCCATCTCAGAAATCATCGGCAACGACACGATAAGCAGCACATAATATATGAATTTGTTGCAAGCGGAGAACAATTTGTTAAGATACTCGTAATTACCCTCTGCATAGGATTTTATCATTGCCGGACGCATTGCAAGAACCATACTGTTGCACAATGCGTTAAAAGCATTGTTTATCTGCTGGGATATAGCAAATGCAACATTCACCAGCGGACCGAAATAAATATTAAGCAGAATGGTATTACCCTGTATCATACACACCTTTGATACAGACCCGAATAATGTCCATCCGGAAAACGACAAGAGCTTTTTTGCCAGCGTGGCATTCTTCACCCTTTGGTATCTGCACTCCTTGTAATTCTTTGAACAATAAATGGAATACATCAGAAACACGACAAATGCCACCAAGAGCAATCCACCGCTATAGAACACAAGAGAGTCTGCCATAACAACTCCAATCAAAGAAGCCACTATGACCTTCAACACACAATCTATAGATGAAACAAGCGCATAGCAACCCATGTTCTCGCGTGCGAAAATCGCCGAAGAGAATGGAATCTGCATTATCGACAAGACAAAAGCAAAGAGAGAGAACTGGAAGCAGAGACGTGTCGCATACATTCTCATTTCCGGTATATTAAGCTTTGTTTCAAGAAACCATATACCTACTGATTCAAACAACAAGAGAAGGACTACGGCAAGGACAAACAATATCTTTATGCTGATCGAGAATATCTCATTGAGTGATTTCTCGTCATTCCTGCCGAGGGCTATTGAATAGAAGCGTTGGATTGACAGTTCCATCACCCCACTTACAAACGACGACATCATGACAACTCCCGCCACGGCATTGAATATGCCGTAGTCCTCTGCTCCGAGCCCGTCAAGCACAAGGCGCACGGAATACAGATTGATGATGGTAATAAAGAACATTCTCACAAAAAGGACAAAAGAGTTTGCCGCTATTCTCTGAGACTTCTTCTCATTACCCGTGTTGTTTGCTCCTTTATTTTCCATTCTCTTAAAGACAGGCCCTGCCACATTACAGCCCTAAGAGCCTAATCTTTCACTATAATTTTCATTATATATACTGTTGTTCCAGAAAATGCCAAAAGCAGCATCACGAATATGAACATCATGCGCTTAGGACTTTCCGGTTTCAGAGGGACTGCAGCACCTTTTATCAATGTAAATGCCGGAGTGCGTTCCTGAATCTTTGCCTTTGCCGCCTGAAGCTGGTTGTTCATCGTAGAATAGGCATTATACTTTAATTGCATGTCATTCTCCAGATCATTTTGCTTCGACTTGAAGCTCTCGAGCAAGATATCCATATTCGCATCGGCATAACTGCCGTATTTCTGTCTGGATCTCTCATAGATCTCCTTTGCCTCGATGGTCAGTTTCTTGTAGTATTCATAGTCCGCACATGCCTTGCGTGTCCTGTATCTTGTTATGAAATCCTGTAGATGCTGCCTTACTGAATCTGCTATGGTTTTACAAATCAGCGGATCCTGGTCTTTCACGTCAATCGTTATGACACCTGTCTTCTTGTCAACAGAAAATTTGATTGCCCCTTTCATTGCTCCGACAACATCATCACAATCCTTGCTCAGGTAATACGGGTCAAACTTGGAATTACCGTTTCCTGTTTCGGCCTTTCCCTTGAACAGCTTGGCAACAGCACCTGTTATAACGCTCCACCATGGATTTTTCTGGTCTTTGAGCATATATTCATAATATGTCTCGTCGATTTTCCCGTCCTTGCTTTTCACTCTTATATTGAAAAGCCCCGACACAAATCCGTTGTCATCCATCAGTTCCGGATACAGCAGTGGCGTGATGGCATCTGTTGACTGCATGTTGGACAAATCGAATCCGAAAGAAGAGGCCAGGGAGCCCAAAGCGCTTTTCGAGTTAGGATTTTCTGTTTCCGGAGCCACCTTTGCCTGAGTTCCATAGATTCTGGGAATGCTATATATATATATAGCGGAAAGCACTAGTGTTATAGGCAGGACAATAAGATACAGCCTTCTGTGCTTTTTCATTTCCTGATAGACTTTCCTATAGTCCACCCTTTTGTTTACCGTATTTTCACTCATTTTGCATGAATAATTTTTATCAAAGAAAACGTTGTACTATATTGCTGGAACTTTTATCTGATTACTTTCCTCACAGAGCCGTCAGAGAAGGTTTCAACATAAATGTTTTGGGGTAAAGCAGTATAATCGTAACCAGAGAAATCCGTTCCGTTCACATCCACACGCCTTACCATCTGTTTCCTGTCTTGTTCTTCATTCCTTACTCCAGACACGTAGTCATACTCTTTCATCAGGCTTTCCAAAGATTCCAGCCTTGCCTTCAGGTGGGTGAGATAATCATCAATCTGTTCATCCAATGTGTTCTGACACTGGTCCGAATATACTTCCTTATGAAGCGTCATGCTTTTGCCTAAGGCATCTCCGACGTCATTTTTCAGCTTATTGAAAGATTCTTCAACATACGAATAGACTGTATTCTTGTAATTCTCATACAGGGTCATGTATACCTGCAGGAATTTCTCATCTTTAAGCAGCTCCGGATAGTAGAACTTGTCCGACACATGCTGTCCGCTCCATGGCGCATCCCCAATTCTGAACGTAGAATCAAAATCCCATAACGTTCCCATCTTCAGCTTCGAGGCATTTGGTTCATCATTACCGAGACTCTCCTTATACAGGAACATATTGCTTCCCGCTACATCATCAGATCCCAGAATGTCATGAGCGAGAAGCCACTTTGCAAACGACTCATAATCTATGTATCTGTTTGCCCCCGAATGTGAGAATATGGCAGACTCGACCGAATTCATGTATTCATGTATTGCATTCTTCGTGTCTTCCGTCAGAACATCAGAATCAGGATACTTGAAGGTATAGCCCATCATATACGGCAAATGCTCTGTCTTGAAATACTGCTCTCCTTCTTTCCACCAATAAGCATCATTCTCTATCAAGAAGCCATCAGCTCCCACATCAATCCTTTTTTCTGCCTGTTCTACAGTTTCCGCGAGATAATACAGTCCTCTGTATTGTCCGTTAAGCACCACATTCACGAACTCAGTCCTGGGTGTCCATGGAAAGCCGAGTGCCCTGCAAACAGTAAATCCGCCAAGCGTCAGGAGGTTACACTCCTGATTCTTCATAACCTGATTTCCCGTACAAATACTGAGCAAAGCCCAGTCCTTGCTCTTGAAGTCAGCATCAAAGCCTATCAGGTCTGCTTTTTTTGAGAGTTTCAACTTATAAGGCTTTTGCGGAAGATACGCACCAGTGGTGTTTCCCCTTATTTTTATTCTGATTCCAGATTTGCTTTTTTCGTATTCGCCGCTGTCATAAATCGTCTCTCCCTTCAAGGTAATGACAAGTCTGCCTGGTATGTGCTCGCTTTTAATTGCTGTTCCAGCACATCCTTCAGGCGCTTCTATTATTGTTGCACTCGGCATGACGCCATCTACAGTTGATATATTCAACAATGGAATTTCCGGCCATTCCTTGTCATTTGCGGCATACCCTGTCATACAGAGTGATGCCAGTGAACATACCATATAGTTTTTCAATAGTCTTTGTTTCATTATCGTTGTTGTTCTTACAGCTACATACAGGACAGGGAAGACTCATGCGTCAGCATCTACGCTTCCTCCAGACCCATATCAGCCTATGCAAAATCCATATTATTATATCACTACAGTATATTTGCCAGCGTAGCGATCATCGTGGCGATCGAAGCCACAGACGTTCCGATGGTCATCGTCTCAGCCACACTCATCTTTGATGTTGCCTTTGCCGGAACCACAATCTCACATCCTGGCATCGGTTTGGCATTATGTGAAACCTTTGCCACCGTACCATTCATATATATAATGTACGTCTGGCGTCTCTTTGCCTTACTACCGAATCCACCTGCCTGGTCGATGTAATAGCTGGCCTTCTTGCCCTTCACGAAACCTACGGTGTTAGGATACATCACCTCTCCGTTTATCTTCACCGTTCCCGTATACTGCGGCACAACGATGCGGTCGCCCTCACGCAACACGATATCCTCATCGCCTCCAGGATTGGCGATAGCCTTGTCGAGCTCGATGCCTACAGAATAAGTATCCTCAATCTGGAATTTCTTCAGTCGCTCGCTGTTGGTCATGTCTATTTTCTGTCCGGTCTTTGCCGCCTCCTCGGCTGCCACCTGCTCATACTGTTCGAGAGCCATCTTGCGTGCTGCCTCCAGACGCTTGCGCTCACTCTCGTTGATTTTCCTCACGAGTGTCGCTCCTGCTGCATAGCCGCGGTCGTTAACTCCGCCGGCAGCCTTGATCACGTCGCTCAGTCGGGTGTTGTTCTTTGCCAGCGTATAGGTTCCGCTGAACATCACCTCTCCGTCCACCGTAATATTCTGCTGCTTGCTGAAGCCAGGGCTCTTGCGCACATACACCTCGTCAAACGGCATCAGCTCGAATCCCGGTTTGCCGTCAATCACGAATCCGTCCTTCAGCGCGAAGCTGTATGTCCTTGCCGTTACGGAATCCGATGACAGCGCCTTCGGGTTGATGATGCGGCGCGACACGTCCACCTTCACGGTCGACGCCGAGTTCTTCAGTCCTCCTGCCTGCAGCACGAAGTCTTCAAGCGTCTCGTTCGAGGCATATTTATAGATACCCGGGTAGTTCACCTCTCCGTGTATCGTTATCGTCTGCTCCTCCATCATCTCCTGCTTCGTCGGGATGAAGATGGCATCGTTCGGCTGCAGGGGGATATCCGGTACCTTGCCTTCGAGGATTCCCTCCACGTCTACCGGCACCACCTCAAGCGTGCGGTCCTTCTTCATCCTGTGCATCACGGCACGCGCGGTGAACGCCTCCTCCTTGAGTCCTTCGGCATGTTCTATCAATGTGCGCACACTGTTTATGTTTTCGCCCACCTGATACATTCCCGGGCGGAACACGGCTCCCTTTATCTCCACCATATTGGAGAATCGCGGCAGGATGGAGTCCACGCTGATGGAGTCCTCGTCTGCAAGATGGAATGAACTCATGTCGAACTCGTCCACATTGAACACCGAGAACTCCTTTCCTGTCTTCCTCACGAGTCTGACAGACTTGGTGTATGCGTCGCCGGCGAATCCTCCTGCATATCTCAGGATGGTACCTACGCTCTCGTTCTTCTTCATCTCATACCACATCGGGCGCTTCACCTTTCCCGTGATGTTCACCAGGCAGTCGTACGGACCTACCACAATCACGTCGTTGTCGGCAAGGCGCACGTTGCCCGTCATCTTTCCGTTGAGCATATAGTCATAGATATCCACCACCGACACGAGGCGGTTGTTCCTGTATACCTTGATATTACGCAGCGTTCCCAGGTCGTTTGTTCCTCCTGCCATATACAGGGCGTGGAACACGGTGGCGAATGCCGACAGCGTGTATGTTCCAGGCGTCTTCACCTCTCCCATCACGTTCACCATTATGGAGCGCGTCTCGCCCACGGTGAGCTTTATCTGCGAACTGCTGTAGCGCGAACCCAGCGTTGAGCGCAGCTTGGCATTGGCCTCGCCCACGGTCAGTCCGCTCACCTGCACCAGTCCGTATCCGTCAATGGTCACGTATCCATCGGGCGAAACAGTGGACTCCACGGTCTTCTGCGAAGCTCCGTATATATCGATGAACACGGCATCGCCAGGACCCAGTCTGTAGTTCTGCGGCGTGGCGATATTCATGTTCGGTTCGAACGAAAGATTCTTGTTGTTGAAGATGTTGCGTCCGAACACCTTCCTCTTCGTCTTCTCCATCATCAGCTTGTTGAGCAGTGCCTTCGTGTCGGGCACAAACTCGTCGAGCTCATCGCGCATATCCGCAAAGTCCTCATCGTCTTCGTCGATGATGCCAGATTTCTTTTTCTTCTTCAGTCTTCCGTCCGTCAGCCTGTATTTCGATGCATATTCCGACTTGTTGTCTTCAAGATACTGCTGATCGTCGGCATCATTGCCGTTGCCCTTACCCTTCTTTCCGGTTCTCAGGCGCGTATCGTTCTTGCTGCCGGTGGTGCTCGAAACCTGTCCGAGTCCGTCCTTGCTGGCGCGCTCGTATTTTTTTCTCACGCGGCGTATCTGGTTGATATCCACACCGTTCTGCATGAGCTTCGTCACAATCTGCGACTGCGAAGAACCGGCATTATGCTCCTTGACGATAAACTTCATCACCTGGTCATCCGTCATAGACGACTGCGCCATTACTGCCATCGGCAATATCACCGATAAGATTACTGCAATGATATATCTTTTCATTTTCCTTTATGTTTTCTGTCTTTGTAGATTCTAGAATTTCTTTCCTATAACTATGCTGAAGAATGTCTTCGCCACGATGCAGGCATCAAGCCACAGCGAGCGCCTTTTCAGATAGTCGGTATCCATATGCAGACGCACGAGCATCTTCTCCATCGTGTCCGTATATCCGTTGTATAGCGTGGCTTCAGAGGTCAGTCCCGGCCTCATCTCGTAGATCAGCGTGTAGCTCGAGTCGTGCTCCATAATCTTGTCGATATAGAACTTGCGTTCCGGCCGCGGCCCCACGAACGACATGTCGCCCTTCAACACATTCCATAGCTGCGGCAGTTCGTCGAGGTGGTGCACCCTGAGGAATTTCTCCGTCTTCGTGGACTGCCCCTCTGCGCATTTCGCCACGAGCTGCGGTTCCTTCTCCGGTTCGCTCATCGTGCGGAACTTGTATATCACGAATGGTCTGCCCTTATAGCCTATGCGCTCCTGAGAGAATATCACAGGACCGTTCTTCTGCCTTTTCAGCATTATCGCTATAACCAGACATATCGGGGATGCAAGAATCATTCCCACCAGGGAAAACGCCACATCGAAGAGCCGCTTCACGGCTCTCTGCACGCTTCCCATCGCATCATGTCCGCCGGCGAGGCCATCAACCTCATTTATATTATGTTCGTTCACTTTGAATTTTTTGTTCTTTTTTATTATAAACTGCAAAATCCCCGTTTTATTGCAGGGCGTAGAATAATCCTTGCAAAGGTAATATATTTTATTCTAAAAACCACCTCTTTTATATTGATATTGACATTTTCGTCCAAATTAGCCACGAAATCATTTTCCCGTCAGAAGAAAAATCCGGCTCTCCCGTCAGATACACAGACAGGAAACATCAATCTTATTCAGACTAAGTGACTGACAAGTTTCTTAGCGGTAATGAATTTTAGTGTGAAGGAATATAGCAATTAATCAAGAAACCGTCAAATGATTCCAAGAAACCGTAATGTAAAACTAACAGAAAAATGGTACCAGCAAAGTGCAGCTATCTGGCACCAAGTGTGCAGCATAGGTATACCGACAGTGCAGCATAGGTATACAGACTGTATATCATAGCTATACTCCCGGAAAACCGCTGCTTCCACTCGCCCATCCATTGAATCCTGTTGACAAGCAGAATGCTTCCTGTCGGGAGTAAAGGTGTGATGGTGGGTGAGGGTAAAAGACTTGCCCTCACAACGACACATATTATACAAACACCTTTTTGCCGTTTCTCCGGATAAAATAATCAAGAAATTGCTGAATAATAACCCATAAAAAAATATCGGCAACGGTTGTCATCGTAAATCCCATACATTCACCATACTGCCACTCTACAAAAATGAATAGCAACGACATAATCATTATTGAGCAAAGGGCCTGATGCTGAGTCATTCCCGCGCGCAGCATTTTATGATGTATATGATTTTTGTCTGCAATGAAAACAGGACGGCGATGTATAAATCTTGTAATTACAACACGGCAAACATCAAACACCGGAACTATAAGAAATGAACACACTATCGGCATACCTCCAACAACTGGCGGTTCTGCATTTGCCCTAACCATAGAACATTTAACAAATAAAGTACCAAGTATAAACCCGATTGTCAAACTGCCTGTATCACCCATAAAAATCTTGTTTACCCCCTGCTTGCCAAATAGATTGAAACGTACAAAAGCCACAAGTACTCCAAGCAACCCTGCAACTATAATGCAATAAGATAATAAATCTTCAGAAAGGAAAAGAACAAAGAATCCAAGCAAAGCGATGATTGCAAGAAATGCAGCCAATCCGTCTATTCCATCAATAAGGTTTATGGCATTGTCTATAAAGACAATCACAAAAACTGTCAACGGTGCACCGCCCCAGAACGGTATTTCACCAATTCCGCAAAAGCCATAAAGATTATTGATATACAATCCGGACAGAGGAAGAATGGATGCAGCAAATATTTGTACAAGGAACTTTGTCCTTGGCGACACCCCTACAATATCGTCTACCACCCCTACAGCATATATTGCCAACAAGCCGACAGCGAAATAACACGACCAAAGGTTCAAGCTAAACGAGGTTCTTTCAGAAATACTGCTCACAATAGCTATTGCAAGCATAAAACTAATCACCATACACGGTATAAAACAAACTCCGCCCAACCTTGGCACAAAAGCTTTGTGAACTTTCCTCTCATTGGGCAAGTCATACAACCGTTTGATTCGGCAGAATCTTACAACAAGCGGTATTATGATCAATCCCAGAAACAAGCTCACGAAAAACGAAATAAATATATACAAGCAATATACAGTCATTTACTACCATTGTTTTGTTCCTTGATATTAACAAAGAAATCACCCCATGCCGAAAGCCAATAGCTGTTATATGAACCTTGCGGAACACTCAGACTACAGCTTTTCCTGTAGCAACCGGCAAACACTCTTTTCCCGAGCAACGGCGGTCTTTTACATTCTGCCAATACCAATGACAGGAATGTGCAGTTTTCAAATGCACCGTCTTCTATGGTTTCAACATTCTCCGTTATTTTCAGTTCTTTCAAAGAAGAACAACCCAAGAATGCCTGCATGCCTATTGTCTTCTGGCATCTTCCCAATATAACTTCCGTAAGTCTATTGCATCCCATAAAGGCACATTTCTTTATTACTGTCGCCGTATTAGGAAGAGAAACTTTCTCCAGACTTCTGCATCCATAAAACATATATTCGCCGACAACGTCGTTCCACGAATACACTCCAGCCATGTGGTTTGATGTCTCATCAAAATAGTAATACACGCCACCACTTACTATCGCGGCATCCGACATATCTATATTGGCAAGTTTTCCGTCAGTACAGCAACCGTGATCTGTACTACCACCAGCCATCTCACGTATAAACTGAATATCGTCACCGTTGATTTGCCCTGTCAATTTAAGGTCTGTGATACAATATTTCTTGCTCTCGCCAATCATATGCGAAAGAGAGCCTGGGTTATCTACACAAACAGCAATCTGCTTTGTTATCAGACTATCATCCGTAGCGAATATACATACAGAATACAAAAGGCAGAGCGCAACAATATTCAGTCGTTTGATTTTATCCATATTTACTTTTTATATACAAATTATATTCTTCCCCTCTCCCACTTCAATGAAAGACAGGAAAGGAGAAGACACATTACAATTAATATCCACGTTGTTTAACCTTAAATGAACACGACACTGAACATTTCTTATTGGAAATGGTGACTATATCTTCACGATCAGTACTTGAATTATTTTTACTATTGGAATACAAGCGAATACATCCCATACAATAATCGCTGTACGGATCATAAATAAAAAAGCTTGTAGTCAACCAAGATGCAGAATTCGCAACCTTCAAGTCGTTTCTATCTATATTTGTTCTAAAATTAATTTCTGCAGAACTGCTATAATAGTCTATTGTAAACGGATTATCCTCCGAATACCCATTATCAATCTTTATATATGGCGCTTCCTGTTCTACATCCAGTTTCACACTTGTATCTCCATTACGGTATTTCAGCGTTATCGTACCAGTTCGTTTGGCATCTGTTTCATTTGCTGTAGTTGTAATAATCAAAACATAATTATAACCGTCGCCATAGTCAGCATCTTTCACCAATTTTGCTTCACACCAATCTGACGCAGTATTTTCAATATCAATATCTTTAAGCGGAATATTGCTTTTTACATATAGAGATTTGTTCGCTCTACTCAAAGGAACTGGAAGATTCATAGATGTCACAAATGAGTGGTCATAGCCATTATATAGCATCATTCTCGGCTCTGCCGCTCCACGAGTTACCTTTATTTCCTTTTTCTTGCCGTAACCCGTAGTGAGAATTATCGTTGCCGTAGACACTCCAACTGTATCGGACGCTTCAACAGAGACATCCACGGCATTTGTCAAGAAATACTTACTAAAAGACGACGTTGTAGTAACTTTACACCAGTCGGCAGAAGATACACAGGAGAAGTATATAGGTTCATTGTCAAGGAATTTTACCTCTTCTCTTCCACCCTTGTCGGTAAACGAAAGTTCGTCCTTGGGAAGTTGTATATCAATATCTTTTCCATAGAAAGGATGCTGGTATCTTATATTATATCCGATTAGTTTGCCTTCAGTATCGCGCATTTCGTCTTCCACATATATTCTGTAGAAATCAGAGTTATCAGTATAATACTCAGGATTATGATGATGATTATATTTACAACAAACATATCCATACCCTTTTCTGACAGCAACTTTTTCTGCCCATCCTGATTTTGGTATATTGGTTATACCACTCAACTTTTTTGCATTTGGCATCAAAGCAAATTCTACATCACTATAAGCAGACTGAAAATTATTATCCTCTCCGATATACATATCGTCAAGCATTGTTGCATTGCCACTACCACCTTTCAACATTGAGAGTACAACTTCGTTGTCAAGTCCTTCACCGGCAGAGCCACCATTTTGTTCATCATTGTCGCTGCTACATGAAGTCAGTGCAGCCATCGGAAGAGCAGCCACCAATACGACTGTCATAAAAGTTTTTTTGCTATTCATATATTTTTGTACAGGTTTTATTGTTAATAGTTTCTCACTTACATCAGTCCCAGAATAAAGTATAGACAATAAAAAAACGTGGACTAATAACTTCGTCTATACTTTCAGAGGTATCGCCAAACACCATTGCAGCTATATACGAGTAAAAGCCCACGCCTGTACACAGACGTGAGCATTAACTTCTACTCTTAGCTGCTTCATTCAAATTTGGCGATTTTCTGAAAGCAAGAATACAAAGCTAACGCTTCTTTATAATATGTCGTTTTCTCTTTGTTACATAAGCATAAATTTTTACTTTGTGCAAAGTTACACATTATTTTCTTTACACAAAAAAGATTAATGTAAAACTGTAAAAAATATTTTCTACTACCCCAGTTCGGGATAAGGAATTAAAAAAATACATCCATAACAGCATCGTCATTTAGGTGCAAGTCTCTTAGACCATCCGCGCAAAGTCGGATGACCAAGGAGATAATTTTTTCCACAAGTGAAAAGGGAAACACAAGCGACGACTACGGAATCTCCTACTGAAACTTCTCATCTTATTACGGAAACAACTACCGATACTACAGAAACTATTTTCAAAATAATATGTTATTCGGAAACAATATAAGGTCAAACAGAGACTGTCCACATGCAAAATATTGCCATTTAATTTTGCAGTTTCAAGCATTTGCGCTATCTTTGCAGAAGGAAATTGCCTGAAATGGAGATGACAATCAAGGATTTGTGTCCGTGCGTTGTCCACACTAAGGGGTTTCTTAGTACGCAAAGCGCTGAATTTCAGTGTAGTGCAACATCTCGGGGTTGACTGGATTTGACAGCGGGTAGAGATGGTACGTAAGCATGCGGAGCGCAGTCTGCCGGCTCCTTAATCCCGACGGTCAACAATTTATCTGGCGAAACAAATTACGCTCTCGCTGCCTAATCGAAGTACAGTAGATTACTGGCTTTATTCCGTCACCAGGTGATGGAACGAGACATCGCTCAAAGGCTCTTTTTCCGAAGCTCTTTGGTAAAGCGGTGCGGCTAAATCGGGAATAGTCATGGTGTGCCCCGCCGCCGTGATGAATTTTTAGGGGATAAGGTTGCGGTTGGTGGTCCGGGGCTTGCCGCAACTCGAAAACCGAAGTCCGGAATAAGCATGTAGAAAGCGTATGGTTTCCCTGTTTGGACGAGGGTTCGAATCCCTCCAGCTCCACTCCATTAATCAAGGAACCGCTGAATATCAGCGGTTTCTTTTTTATTTTCATACAAGCGATACACACTATATTATATTTCACCTCCCCACAGCATTTTCAGGAAATCAATAACATATATACATTCTATCTCTTCCATTCTGCGGTTCATCGGATCGAAAGAAACGACAATCCTGCGACCCTGAGCCGAAGTGTTACAAAAAAAATGATTAAATATCGACTCTACAACTACCGCGTTGAGCGAGAAATATCGCATCAATAGTAATGTTTTAATTCTATTTCATTACCTTTGCATCGTTTTATTAAACATTTTGCAATGGTTTTACAACAAATAAAACCATTTTATAAGACACATAAATAAGACAAACGCATAAAATAAAGATATACAAGCACATAAAATATGGATAACGTCAACGACTTTTTCGTCACGCTCAGCTCGTGTCTTTGGGGCTGGCCAATGATAGTGTTGCTACTTGGCACCCACGTTTTTCTAACCATCCGCCTGCATTTTCCCCAACGCAAGCTGTTCACAGCCATTGCCGCTTTCGGTATAGGCTGCACGGTACAGGCAAATGCCATTTCCACAATAATGCACGCCTCTTATGGAATAAGCACCGAAGTGTGTGGCGGCGTACTGATGCTTCTTGCAGCGGCAGTTATCATAGGCGGCGTAAGGAGCATCTCCAAAGTGTGCAGCATGCTGGTTCCGTTTATGGCACTGCTCTATGTACTGGGGTGCTTATATATATTATATGTGAATGGCAGCCATGTTGCCCCGGCACTAAAACTGATAATAAGTTCGGCATTTTCTCCTGAAGCGGCAGGCGGCGGCTTTGCAGGCGGCTCCGTCATCATGGCAGCCCGCTACGGCATTGCACGCGGCCTTTTCAGCAATGAGTCGGGACTCGGCTCCGCACCTATCGTTGCTGCCGCAGCACGCACCAAGAATCCGGTGCGACAGGCCTTGGTCTCTTCAACCGGCACGTTCTGGGATACGGTAGTGATATGTGCTCTCACCGGACTTGTCATCGTAAGCAGCATCATCGCCTATCCCGACATCGACTATTCCGATGGTGCGGAACTGACGAAGATGGCATTCTCGAAGATTCCTGTCATCGGGCCGTTCATATTGAGCTTCGGCCTGCTCACATTCGCCTTCAGCACCATTCTCGGATGGGGCTACTACGGCGAGCGGGGCATGGAATACCTCAAGGGCAAACGCTGGACCCACGCCTACCGGCTGCTATACATCATTGCCGTATTTGCCGGCAGCGTGGCGAACCTCACTATCGTGTGGAACATTGCCGACTGCATGAATGCCCTGATGGCAATACCTAACCTCCTGTCGCTGATCTGCCTCAACGGCGTCATCGTGCATGAAACCCGCAAATATCTATGGCGCGACAGGCTCGACCGCGAGATGAACGATTGACATCAGCGCCATTGTCCACGGCGGGAACCTTCGTTGCCCTGCATGTGGGCAATCGATGTCCGGCACAGGAGCCTTCGATGCCCGAAAACAGAACCGAGGTTCGGGCAATTGGTCCCGACGCGGGAGAAAGAGGGAAACGAAGAGAGGAAACCTGTTAAAAGAAACTAATAAACGTAGGAAAAAGATGGTTAATTGAAGGATTATCGCTAATTTTGCACCATATTATATATATAATCCCTCACGGAAGGGGATTATGGCAACAGAAAAAGAAAGGCTGAAAAGCGTGAAAATAAAAGAAGTGGTTAGTGCCCTTGAACGTTTCGCGCCCCTGCCCCTGCAAGAAGGATTCGACAATGCCGGCCTGCAGGTAGGATTGACAGAGGCGGAAGTATCAGGGGCATTGTTGTGTCTTGACGTGACCGAAAGAATAGTAGACGAGGCAGTGGAGAAGGGATGCAATCTCATCATCTCGCACCACCCTCTCGTGTTCCGCCCCCTGAAGAACATCACGGGGAGCAACGACGTGCAGCGATGCGTGATGAAGGCGATAAAGCATGACATCACCATCCTCTCCATGCACACCAACCTGGACAATGCCCGGGGAGGCGTGAACTTCAAGATTGCCGAGAAGATGCAACTCCAGGGAGCGAGGTTCTTTGCCGGGAAACAGGTGGACGGCATCGAATGCGGCAGCGGAGTGATAGGCGAGTTCGGGGAGCCGATGGCTGCCGACGACTTCATCATGATGCTCAAGCGGGAGTTCGACGTGGAATGCGTGCAGTGCAACCAGTTGCTGCGCCGCCCCATCAGAAGTGTGGCGGTATGCGGCGGAGCGGGGGCGTTTCTGTTACCTGAGGCCATCACGCTGGGAGCCGACGCTTTCGTCACGGGCGAGATGCACTATCATGAATACTTCGCCCACGAACAGGAGATACAGATTGCCGTGATAGGGCATTACCAGAGCGAACAGTATACTAAGGAAATATTCAAATCAATAATCGAGGAGGAGTGCAAGGGAGTGAGATGCGTTCTCACGGACCAGAACACAAATCCCATAATCTACTTATAAAAAAGAAATGGCTAAAAAAGATCCAACAGATTTGTCAGTTGAAGAGAAGCTGAAGACTCTCTACCAGCTGCAGACCACATTGTCGGCAATCGACGAGAAGAGAGCCCTCCGCGGAGAGCTTCCGCTCGAAGTGCAGGACCTGGAAGACGAGGTGGCAGGACTGAACACCCGTATAGAGAAGATCCAGAACGAGATTGAGGACTTCCAGCAGGCCGTGGCCCAGAAGAAGGCCGAAATCAGCGAGGCACAGGCAAGCGTGGAGCGCTACAAAGAGCAGCTCAACGACGTGAAGAACAACCGTGAGTATGACACGCTGACCAAGGAGATAGAATTCCAGTCGCTCGAAATAGAGCTCTGCAACAAGAAGATACGCGAGGCCGGCACGAAAATCGAGGAGCGCAAGCACGACCTGAAGCACGCCGAGGAACTCATCGACGACCGCAAGCAGGCACTCGAGGAGAAGAAGAACGAGCTCGACGAGATCATCGACGAGACACGTGCCGAAGAGGAAATCCTCAAGGAGAAGGCAAAGGAGCTGGAAGTCAAGATAGAGCCACGTCTGCTCACGAGCTTCAAGCGCATCCGCAAGAACGCACGCAACGGACTGGGCATCGTATACGTGCAGCGCGACGCCTGCGGAGGATGCTTCAACAAGATTCCGCCACAGCGCCAGCTCGACATCAAGATGCACAAGAAGATTATCGTATGCGAATACTGCGGACGAATCATGATTGATCCAGAGCTTGCAGGAGTGAAGACGGCTGTAGCCACAGAGGAGAAGCCGAAGCGCAAGCGCGCCATCCGCAAGACACGCACCACGAAGACCGGAGAACTGAAGGGCGTGCCTGAGGACAGACTGTCATAACAAGGCATCGGACAAGAATACACAGAAGCCGGAGATACACAGGAAGGAGCGTTTCTCCCGTGTACCGCCGGCTTTTCCATACTATCATCAATAGGTAATATTGACTACTACAAACATTTATGATAACAAAATATAATAATTTATTCTAACCTAACTTATGGATAATATTCAAAGGAAAACGCCAAACTATACGTTTGCGCTTATTGTGGTATTTGCCGTGTTGTTCCTTATCGGATTCATCACGACAATGAATAACTCGATGATTGACTTTTGTAAAAAGGCTTTTAATCTGAAGGATGCTCAGGGACAGCTTGTAAACACAGCGTTCTATGGTGCTTATGCCTTGTCTATACCGTTCGGTCTGTTGATGAACAAGATTGGCTACAAGAAGACGTTGCTTCTGGGTCTTGCCGTGGTGGGCATCGGATTCATCATCAACTATCTGGGCATCTCCTCGATGCTCGGCATGGAGACGTCCGTGATATACTCCATATTCCTCGGCAGCATGTTTATCGTCGCCCTTGGTATCGTGATGCTACAGCTCGTGGCCAATCCATACGTCATGGTGCTTGGTTCGCCGGAGAAGGGTGCTTTCCGCATGACACTTGCCAATGCACTTAACTCAGCCGCTACTACTGTGGCTCCGGTTTTCATCACATATGTGATTATTGCAGGTAAGGTTCCAACACCGGATGCTGTGCCTGGACCATATCTCGGTCTTGGTATCTTCACCCTTATCCTGTGTGCTGTGCTCTTCTTCCTGAAATTGCCAAATATCAACGAAGGTGAACAGGCTGAGGAACTGACTGGCGAGAAGAAAGAATACAAGGACACGGTGTTCCAGTATCCTCATGTATGGCTCGGAATGTTGGGTATCTTCTTCTATATGGGTATAGAGCTTGGTGTTCCTTCCATGCTTCCTGCTTATTTCAAGAGCAATCCGGAATTGGCTCAATATGGCAGTCCTACGGATTTCCTTCCATATTACTGGGGCAGTATGATGGTAGGTCGTTTTGCCGGTGCTATCATTCTTAACAAGTTCAAACCAAGAAAGATTCTTTCAGTTTGTCTTGTTTGTGGGGCTTTGTGTGTAGCATCTTCATTCGCCCTTTCTGGAATAGCATCCGTTTATGCGATGCTTGCTGCAGGTCTGTTCCATTCTGTAATGTGGCCTTTGGTATTCAACCTCGGTCTTCAGGAACTTGGTCCTCATACAAAGGCAGCTTCCGGCATTATCAACCTTGGTGTTGTTGGTGGAGCCACTCTTCCGCTGCTGATGGGCTTTATCGTTGACAATCCGGCGCTCGGCGTGGGCTATGCCGTGGCGATGATGTTCATATACTACGTATACGTGTTCTGGTTCTGCAATTTCGGCAGCAAAATCGGACTGAAATAATGTTCCATCCGGTAACAAAAAAGGTAGATACTTCGCAGGAAAACGAGTTTTAGACCATAAAAAAGCCGTTTTCTGTTAAAAGTGTATAATAAAGGCCGCCCCAAGAGAAGATTTTCGGGAAATACCACAGTTTCTACGGAATCTTGGCTTAACTTTGGGGCGGTAAATAACACAAATGGAGTAAATACCAACAAGCGAATGGAGATTTCGAACACTTTCGACCAGATTGTCAGCGCAGACAAAAGCGCCACAGTATTCCTCAACAACGATATGGGAACCGCAGCCGACACCCTGTTCTGGGGTTTGTCATCAAGGCTGATATGGGTGCCCGTGGCGATATATTTTCTGTATCTCATCGTGGTGAAGAGAAACTACGACTGGGTGATGAAGGCAGCCATCGTGCTGGGACTGGTTATCACCATCACGCTGTGCGACCAGATTACTTCGTCGATATTCAAGCCGCTCGTGGTGCGTTTCCGCCCGTCGCACGATATCGAGATCTGCGCCATGCTCCACTACGTGAACAACTACCACGGAGGTAACTACGGATTCATGTCGAGCCATGCCGCCAACGCATTCGGTGCGGCGATGCTCGGTGCGGAAATCATCAGAAAGAGGTATTTCACGATATTCCTCTTCTCGCTCGCCACCCTGGTGTCATACTCGAGGATTTATCTCGGGGTGCATTTCCTCGGCGACGTGGTATGCGGAGCAATCGTGGGCATCACGATAGCCATAATCATCAACCATCTGCTGAAGCTGCTCCATGGTTGGCTTGCCTTCAGGTCCATGCGCAACACATGGATGATAAAGCCGGAAGAGGCAATGGTTGCTGCATAAGGATTCAGAAACAATATTCTGTCTCCATCAGGAATCAGAGGAAATTCATTGACGAAGAAAAACAGATTACAGATACCACCAATCCGAAGCAAGGATTGGAAAACAAGGACTACAGCGCCGCTTGGCAAACGCCAAACGGCGCTTGTTTTTTTTCTCCACCCGATGCTTTTGGCAGGACTTTATTCGTGTTTTACGTTTATTTTCATTAAGTTTGCACAATATATTGACGTAAACAAGAACCATGTCCGCCGGATGGGGGACAAGACAATAAAAACATCTGAACTATGATAATAAAATCGGATTGCTTCCTGCCATGCACGGATTTCGCCGAGATTGAGTCTACACTGACCCAACTGAGGGAATGCAGGGCCGTGAAACATATCAATCTGCTCGTTTCCGAGGAGTTTGCCAAGAACAATGTGGCACCTAAGGGATGCACAATGATAGTGGTGGACAACATACAGTCGTCTGCCGCCATCTGCAGCATCGCCGACAACGTGGACTGCGAATACGCACTGCTATACACCAAGGCCACACCGCTCACCATCGGGCTTTACGCCATAAGGAGAATGTTGCGTGTAGCGGTGGAGACCGACGCCGAAATGATTTACAGCGACCACTACTCTGTGGAGAACGGAGTGACCGTGGCCCATCCCGTAATCGACTATCAGGCCGGAAGTCTGCGCGACGACTTTGATTTCGGCAGCGTGATAGTAATAAAAGCCAAGACACTAAAGGAATATGCCGCCGCCAACGCCGGAAAGGAATACAGATTCGCCGGACTCTACGACCTGCGCCTATTCCTCAGCCGCAAGGGCAGCATCTTCCATATCAACGAATTCCTCTACACCGAAGAGGAGAGCGACACAAGGACAAGCGGCGAAAAGCAGTTTGACTACGTAAACCCGCGCAACCGCGAGGTGCAGATAGAAATGGAAAAAGCCGTGACGGAACACCTGAAGGCTGTCGGGGCATTCATCGACACGGCGTATTACGAGACGCCCGACTTCAACGAACAGACATTCGACTGCGAGGCTTCGGTCATCATCCCCGTAAGAAACAGGGAGAAGACGATATGCGACGCCGTGGACAGTGCGCTCTCACAGAAGACCAAGTTCAAGTTCAACGTAATCGTGGTGGACAACCACTCCACCGACAAGACCACAGAACTGCTCGCCGGCTACGCCAAGAAGGAGGAACAAGGCGACGGCAAGCCACGGCTCATACACATCATTCCCAACAGAAACGACCTCGGCATCGGCGGATGCTGGAACGTCGCAGTGAACGACCGCCATTGCGGCCGCTTCGCCGTGCAGCTCGACAGCGACGACCTCTATTCCTCGCCCAATACGCTGCAAGCCATCGTGGACGAATTCCACAAGCAGCATGCGGCGATGATCATCGGCAGCTACCGTATGTGCGATTTCGACCTCAACACCCTGCCGCCAGGTCTCATCGACCATGCCGAATGGACCGACGACAACGGATGCAACAACGCATTGAGGATAAACGGACTCGGTGCGCCGAGGGCTTTCTTCACGCCTCTCGTCAGACAGATTCTGTTCCCTAACACAAGCTACGGCGAGGACTATGCCATGGCACTCGCCTTCTGCCGCCGCTACAAGATAGGCAGGATATTCTCCGAACTGTATCTCTGCCGCCGCTGGGGAGGCAACAGCGATGCCGCCCTGAGCATAGAAAAGGTGAACGCCAACAACCTGTACAAGGACCGTCTGCGCACGATGGAGCTGTCGGCAAGGCAGATGGTGATGAAGGGCAAGACAGACTTCATGGACGACAACTCGCTCCACCGCTTCTTCAACCGGCAGATGGAACAATGGGAGCTGGCGCGAAACAACTTCCGCAACCTCTATAACGTGGAGCAGCGCTCGCTCAGCATCGACGGCAACACGCTGCGCGTGCAGTTCAATCCCGCCCGCATCGTGTCCACAGGAGCCAGGATAGACAAGAAGTCCATCGCCAAGCGCCCATGCTTTCTCTGCCGCAAGAACAGGCCGGAGGAGCAGATGACGAAGATAATAGACAAGGATTTCGAGATTCTCGTGAACCCCTACCCCATCCTGCCCGTACATTTCACCATCCCCATGCGCTCCCACCAGCCGCAGGCAATCCTCGGCTGCTACAGCGAGATACACCGCATACTGACCAGCTGGCCGGAGCTCGTGGTATTCTATAACGGACCGAAATGCGGAGCCTCCGCTCCCGACCACTGCCATTTCCAGGCCGGATGCAGCGGCTTCCTGCCCATACAGACCGGATGGCAGCGCTATTCGAGAAACATGACCGAACTATACAGCACGGCAGAAGGCGACAGCATTTCCATCATCAACGAATACCCCACCCCTGCCCTGCTCATACGCAGCCACAGCCAGAAGACCGATGCGGAACTCTTCAAGGTGGTATACAAGGCTCTGCCACACACCCCCGGAGACTCCGAACCGATGATGAACCTCGTATGCTGGCGGACGGAAGACACCTTCTTCACCGTGGTATTCGCCAGAGGGAAACACCGTCCCGACTGTTATCCGCAGCCGGAGGGCGCCGCTGAAGACGCGTCATTCATGATCAGTCCGGGAGCCCTCGACATGGCCGGCCTCATCATCACGCCGAGGAAGGAGGACTTCGACAGACTGACAGCCGAAAAGGCCATAGCAATACTGAAGGAGGTGAGCCTGGACGACACACAGTTCCAGGAAACCGCCGCAAGGATACAGAGCGCCGCAAAGAAGCAGTCGGCAATATCCGCCATCTGCCCCAAGCACCATGAGCCCAACGTGCATGTGGGCATCGTGAGCGGAGAGAAGATAGAATTCTCGCTCAACGGCGAATACTCCGCCAAGGGCGAGACGATAACCGGCAGCCAGACAGTGGAATTCTCCGAGGGCGGAATACTCTGGAACGGAAACCAATACCGCGAACTGTGCTTCTCGCCGAAGGGCGAAAAGGCTTCATTCTCGCTCTTCGACGTAACCATCGGAGTGAATTTCCATTGGGAACGCAAGGAGACGCAGACATTCCTCGGCGAACTGCACCTCGTGGTGGAAGCCGACAAGATATGCGCCATAAACACGCTGCCCGTAGAGAAATACCTGGAGAGCGTCATCTCAAGCGAGATGAGCGCCACGTCGAGTCTCGAACTGCTCAAGGCACACGCCGTAATCTCCCGTTCATGGCTGCTGGCACAGATGAAGAAGAGAAAGGAAGTGGCGGAATCTGGCAACAATTTCTTCTCGTTCATCAAGCAGGACGACATGTTCATCCGCTGGTACGACCGCGAGGACCACACCATATTCGACGTTTGCGCCGACGACCACTGCCAGCGCTATCAGGGAATAACGAAGGAAACCTCCAGTCATGTGGCGGAGGCGATAAAGATGACCAAGGGACAGATCCTGATGTATGACGACGACATCTGCGACGCCCGCTTCTCCAAATGCTGCGGCGGCGTGAGCGAGGAGTTCCAGTATTGTTGGGAGGATTCGCCCAAACCATATCTCATCGCCGTGCGCGACACACGGGAGGGAATGACGCAGCAGGGCGCCGACGCCCTGCCCGACCTGAGAGACGAGGCGACAGCCGAAACCTGGATACGCACCAGTCCGGAGAGCTTCTGCAACACGCAGGACAAGAAAATCCTCTCGCAGGTACTCAACGACTACGACCAGGAGACCGCCGACTTCTACCGCTGGCACGTGACCATCACCCAGCAGAAACTCAAGGCGCTGATAGCCGAAAAGCTAAAGATGGACTTCGGCGACATCCTCGACCTGAAGGCCATTGAGCGCGGCAGAAGCGGCAGAATAAGCAAGCTGCAGATCATCGGCACCGGCCGCACCTTCACCATCGGCAAGGAGCTGGAGATAAGGCGCGCACTGAGCGACACGCATCTCTACAGCAGCGCATTCGTAGTGGACAAGGAAGACGTGGACGCTGACGGAGTGCCGCAAAGCTTCCGCCTAACCGGAGCCGGATGGGGACACGGAGTGGGCCTCTGTCAGATCGGCGCCGCCATGATGGGCGAACAGGGCTTCGACTACAGCCAGATTCTGCTCCACTACTACCGTAACGCCGAAATAAAGAAAATATACTGAAAATGAGAAACAAGATATCCCCGTGGGCATGGGTGCCCACACTGTATTTCGCCGAAGGACTGCCCTACATCGCAGTCACCGTGCTCGCCATAGAAATCTATATGCAGCTCGGACTGAGCGACGCCGAAGTGACATTCTATACCTCGTGGCTCTACCTGCCGTGGATGATAAAGCCGTTGTGGAGCCCCTTCCTCGACCTCTACAAGTCCAAGCGCTGGTGGATAACCACCATGCAGCTGCTCGTGGGAGCCGCCTATGCCGGAGTGGCGTTCACCATCCAGGCATCATGGTGGCTGCAGGGCACGATATGCTTCTTCTGGATGATGGCATTCGCAAGCGCCACACACGACGTGGCAGCCGACGGATTCTATATGATGGGCCTCAACGAGCGCGACCAGGCATCATTCGTGGGCATACGCAGCACGTTCTACCGCCTGTCGATGATTTTCGGCAAGGGCGCGCTCATAGCCCTCGCCGGCAGCCTGCAGGTTGTGTTCCGCTATCAGATAAAGTATTCGTGGTGCCTGATATTCTTCGCCCTCACCGGCCTGTTCATCGCCCTGTTCCTTTATCACAACTACATCCTGCCGCATCCCAAGGAAGACATCAACCACGACGAGAAGCGCACGGCCGGCGAACTGATGAATGAGTTCTGCACCACCTTCGCCACATTCTTCCAGAAGAAACAGATACTGCTCGCCATAGCCTTCATGCTGCTGTTCCGTCTGCCCGAAGCATTGCTCACACCCGTATCGCAGCTCTTCCTGCAGGCACAGCCGAGCAGGGGCGGACTGGGGCTTTCGCCGATGGAATTCGGACTGGTAAACGGCACGGTGGGCGTCATCGGACTCCTCCTCGGCGGAATCCTCGGCGGAATCATGGCAAGCCGCGACGGACTGAAGCGCTGGCTGTGGCCGATGACCTTCGCCATCACCATCCCCAACATCACCTACGTGTTCCTCGCCTTCGACATGCCCGACAGTCTCTTCATCATCAACCTCTGCGTATTCATCGAGAACCTGGGCTACGGCTTCGGCTTCAGCGCCTACATGCTCTTCATGATATTCTTCAGCCAGGGAGAGCACAAGACCTCCCACTACGCCCTCTGCACCGGTTTCATGGCGCTCTCCATGATGCTCCCAGGTCTGTTTGCCGGTGCCCTCGCCCAGACCGTCGGCTACCAGTGGTTCTTCGTCATCGTGATGATAAGCTGCCTTCTCCCCTTCGTCGTAGCCTCTTTCCTCAGAATACCAGAGGAGTTCGGCAAACAGGACAAGGAGGAATAAGACTGAAGCTACATTGGAACCGAACGAGAAAAGCGGTTGGATGATGACCACGAGAGTCATTACCCAACCGCTTCATGTATTGTATGTATGAATCACTGGATGTAATCCGGAGATTACTTGTAGAGCTTCATACCGATGTTCAGACCGACTGTAGCCATAATTGCGAATGCTACTACACCTGCTGTTACTAACATAAATGTCAACATAATTAATTTCCTTTCTTTTTAGTTATCGTTAAACAATCTTTTTACCGCTGCTCTCTTTGCAGCTTTCTAATACCTTATCCTTTATTTCTGCGGCAAAGGTAATGCCTTTTGTGTTCGCACACAAGAATCTTCTCCATTGAGTGGAGAAATCCTCCCTTTTATTGATTTTCGTCAAAAGCTGGCATCGGAGAAGAAAGAAAAAAGTAAGCCAATTGATATAAATCATGTCAAAAACATGACAATATTATGACAAAACAGCAGATATATTGACAAATTCGCTGACTTTCTGTCATAACGCATTAGAATTAAGAGCTTAGAAACGAAGTTCGGCAGCCGAAAAGAAAGCCAATGTAGAGTAATCTCGCTTTGCTGTGATTTAAAATTATCGAATTAAGAATTGTAATCGCTTAGCAGCGGTTTATAATTTAAAAAAAATTTCGATCTGTACGGTTGAACTTTTTTATCTTTATTTTTGAAGTAGACAAGTAACTCTTCTACTTCCGATGATATATATTATTAGAATATGAATATAGATAAGC
>OLSD01000247.1_pt1 | contig 59663 bp, 42 predicted proteins | sample 1672211 | NCBI WGS metagenome assembly OLSD01 (sample SAMEA3136659, study PRJEB25190) | human gut metagenome | reverse complement strand
GCGAAGCCAAGCCGCCATCTTGCAGAAACGGTAGCAGAGCATCGACATAGCGTGATTGTCCGTATAGTTAGCTGCGATGTATGTCTCCATCGTCTCGCCCTCAATCCAATCCATCAGCAACACCGGAAACTCTTCGTCCTCACAGTTGCTGTCAACGAAAAGCTCCTTCTCCAGATACTTCACTGAAGTAATATAAGGTGAGTCTACAAACTCCAATTCTTCGGCTATCTGGCGGTAAGCTTCCGCACGACCTTCCTGCTCCTCGGTGAAACACTTCAGGGCATAGCACTTGCCCGTCTGCTCATCCTTCATCTTGAACACGACGGCAAACGCACCGCTGCTACGATACGGCTCACCGTATTTGTCCAGCACGGGCACCAGATGGCTCAACTTGTCAAGATTGTCCTTAGCTTCGCGAATTGCGGCGAGATATTCTGATATAAGAGGGTATTGCATAGGTTTCTGATTGTATTGTCATATCTTAATTACAAAGTTATGGAAATTTAATGATATTGAGCAAGAATGCTTGGAAATCATTCTTGCCATGACAATATTTGCATTTCTAACGCTCAATACTGTGAGCTCGGCGCACGAGGAAATCTTTGGTGCGAAATTCTCGAGTTATGAGAGGTTGAGGCTATGTTGCTTGTATACAGTGAGTTAGGCGGTTAGTGGGTGGCGGACGTAAATTATGGGTGTGTAAAAGTGGCTGTTTTAGGGTGCAATAGTGGCACTATTGCATCCTAATAGTGCCACTATTGGTGTGTAAAAGTGGCTCTATTGGGGTGTAATAGTGGCACTATTGGAGGGTGGGGCTTGGATTTTGACTGTCAAAGGGGCTTTGCTGACGGCAAAAACGACCGAAAACGGCTTCTGAAATCTCTAGAATCGATTTTTATTTTGTAACAAGTTTTTACTTGTTTGTACGATATTTGCGTTGGTGGACGTCACTACCAATGACGAATGTTTGCATTGAATTTGTGAAAACGATTGCACAACAAAAATGCAACATTTTGATGAAAACATGATGTAGGCTATGGATGTTATTCATATTTTTGCATCGTAAAAACTATGCGAGACCTTGATTGAGTCGAGGTACACAAAAACACAACTTATGATGATGCGAAACACATAAAAACACTCATTCATAAGGCTGCTTTAGAAGATATATATACTTAAACTGAAATATAGTTAATAGACATAAAAACCTAAATATGATAAAGCATATTTATATATTCGTATTGGCAATGATGCTGCTGGCATCGTCAGGCGCGCTAAAGGCGCAGGACTTGGCTCTGAAGACCAATCTCTTAGGTTGGGCTACGACATCGCTTAACGCAGGTGTTGAGGTAGGCATCGCCGAGAAGCAGACAGCACAGCTGTTTGCCACGCTCAATCCTTGGGAGTTTTCCGGAGGCAAGAAGGTGCGCATCTGGAATGTGGAGCCGGAATACCGCTGGTGGACATGCCAGCGCTTCGGAGGCAGCTTCTTCGGAGTGCATGCTCTTGCCGGCGAATACAACGTCAAGAACGTGGACCTTCCGTTCGGCATCCTGCCCAAGACGAAGAGCGGACGACACTATGAAGGATGGTATATAGGTGCGGGTGTCACCTATGGCTATCAATGGCTGCTCTCGCGCCATTGGAACATGGAGGCGTCGTTGGGCGTCGGTTATGCCTATAGCCCGTACAAGCTCTACGGACGTTGCGCCAGATGCCTGGAGAAGAACCATCGCAACTATTTCGGTCCGACAAAGGCCGCTCTCAGTATGATCTATATTTTCTAAACAGCATTATGAACACTAATTCGTTTACACGCATCATCATTTCATGCCTGATAGGGGCTGCTTCCTGCGGTTCCGCAATGGCACAGAAGCTCGCCTCTGGAGCTGTAGCCATAGACAGTCTGCATACGTATGTGGAGGGTAACAGGGTGGATGTGGCGTTCAGCCTCAATCTCAACAACCTGAAGCTCAAGTCTGAACAGCAGCTCGTCTTCACTCCGATGCTTGCTGCCGACGGCGACACCATAGCTTTGTCACCTATCATTATCAATGGCAGGTCAAAGCAGATACGCATGGAGCGCAGCGGTGAATTGGCTTCTGGTGCTACGGGCAGCCAGCAGCCGCTGGTGGTTGTCAGAAAGAACGGCACACGTCAGAGCGTCAGCTATGCCCAGAGCGTAACACGCAAGCGTCCGTTCGAAGCGGACTGTCTGAGTCTGCTTACTGCTCAGGACATCTGCGGATGCGGCGACAGGGAGAATCTCGACAATCTCCACCTTGCCACCATTGACAATATCGGCGCATGGATGCCGGCTCTTACGTTTGTCAAGCCTTTCGCTGAGGCTCGCAAGCAACGTGCCGAGAAGGGCGAGGCTTACCTCAGCTTCCGTGTAAACAAGACGGACATCGTGGTAGACCTCTTCGAGAACGCACGCGAACTGGCTAAGATAACTAACACCATCGACCTTGTGCGCAATGACAAGAACGTGGAAATCAACGGCATCAACATTCACGGTTATGCTTCGCCTGAAGGTCCTTATGCCAACAACGAGCGTCTGGCACGTGAGCGTGCGGCGGCTCTTAAGAATTATGTGGCGCAGCTTTATCCGGTTGACGCCAAGCTGTTCAGCTCTGACTATACGCCTGAGGATTGGGACGGTTTCCGTCGTAAGGTGCAGCAGTCGCAACTGGCCAATAAGGACGAAATCCTTAAGATTTCAGACTCGAGCCTTGCTCCCGACGACAAGGACAAGCGCATCCGCCAGCTCTATCCGCAGGACTATGCCGTGATAATGAAGGACATCTATCCTCGCTTGCGCCATAGCGACTATACCGTTAGCTATACCGTGCGTCCCTTCTCCGTTGAGGAAGCCAAGCAGATACTCAGAACCCGTCCGCAGCAGCTTTCGTTGCTGGAGATGTATCTTGTGGCACAGACGATGGAGGCTGGTTCGCCGGAGTTCAACGAGGTGTTCGACATAGCCGTGCGTATGTTCCCTGCCGACCCTACAGCCAATCTCAATGCTGCATGTGCCGACTTGCAGAAAGGCGACATAGCAACGGCTGAGAAACATCTGGAGAAAGCCGGCAATTCTGCCGAAGCATTGAATGCGCGTGGAGCTTTGGCTGTGCTGAAAAAGGACTATCAGTCAGCACGCCGGTTGTTCTTGGAGGCGGCTGCCGCAGGTTCGGAGGATGCCAAGGCAAATGCCGAACGCATCGCTAACACGAAATAAAGAAAAACTTAATAATAATTTTTCTCTCTTAATAGGGCAGGGTGCTGCGAAACACCCTTCCCAGCCCCTTTACGCTTTAAACTTAAACTAAAATAATTAATAATTTACAACTAAAATTTTTAACTATGGTAAACGTTAAGAATCTCTTCGGAATGGCTGTCATGGCTACAGCCTTGGTCGCTTGCTCAAGCAATGACGACCTCGCTTCTAACGGTAAAGACAATGTTGGCAAGACTGGTGAAGCCTATGCTTCATTCACAATCAATCTGCCGACAACTACTGGTACTCGTGCTGATGGTGATCCTGAATTAAATCCAGGTACCGCTGCTGAGTATGAGGTAAAGAACGGTACAATTCTTATCTTCGATAAAGACGGTCTGTATGTTACAAGTGCTCAGCTTGGCACTATGAACCCTTGGACTCCAGTAAAGACAGATGGTGTTACTACAGCTGCTATTACTACTGTTAAGCTCTCAGGTGTTAAAGTTGGTGGCGACTATCAGGCTTTGGTTCTTCTCAATAATGATGTGGATGCTACTACTTCTAAGGTAAAATTGCCTTCTACAGGTACACCTTATGCTACTTGGAGTGCGGAAGCTTCGAATGTAAATGCTGAAAAGTATGCTTCTACCGATGGCATCTTCATGGCAAATGCTCCGAAGTATACTGGTACAACAACAGAGCCTACAACTCTTGTACCAATTGCAAATGTCTGCGCATCACGTGAGGAAGCTCAGGCAAAGGTTGCTACTACAGTTTACGTAGAGCGTGGTTTGGCTAAGGTAACAATGCAGGACTTTACTGCTGTTTACACAGTTGCTGATGGTACATATAAAGATGATAAGGTAGAAATCAAAAATTGGCAGCTTGACGTTACCAATAAGTCAACTTTCCCTGTTCATCAGACAGGTGATTTGTCAACAGGTTTTGCTGCTATATGGAGCACACCTCGTTTCTATGATGGGGGAAACCAGTCGTTCAAGCGTGTATATTGGGGCGTAGATCCTAACTATTCAGGTGCTACTCTTCAGAATTTGGAAGCATGCAAGGACGCTTTCACGATGATTGGCAAAGGTGATATTGCAGGCGAAACAGGTAATGACCATCCTCAGTATTGCCTTGAGAACACATTCGACCTTGCCAATATGATGCAGGGCCAGACCACACGTGTTGTGTTTAAGGCTGTTTACACTCCTAAGGCTCTTGAAGGAACAACAGAAAAGACTTTCTATAAGATTGGTAACAATACCGCTATCTGGAGTAAGGCTAATCTTGAGACGCAGATTCATACCGTTGCTGTAACAGTTATGGGTATTACAGATCCTGATGAGCAGGATAAATATGTTGTAAAGCTTAATGCATCAACAAATAATATTAGTGGTGAGGCTGGTCTGCATACAATTAAACCAGAAAATATTGAATACACAGGAACAGGTACTTCACTGGTTGATGCTAATATTGATAAAATCAATGAGAAGCTTGGTTTGACAGAAACAGGTATCTCAACATACCTCAATGGCGAGGCATACTACATCGCCCGCATCAAGCACTTCAACGAGCTGACTCCTTGGACTGCTGGTACTCCTTATAATGGTGATAATAATGCGTTCCTCGGCCGTTACGGTGTGCTCCGCAACAACTGGTACGACCTTTCTGTAAACAGCATCAGCGGTCTTGGCTATCCTGAGGTTCCTGAGGTTAAGCCTACTGTTCCTGATGACGAGAACGATCAGTATATCAACGTGGAGGTTAAGATTCTTGACTGGGCTAAGCGCAGCCAGAGCATCGACCTCTAAACAGTAAAGCATAAAAGTGGCGGAGGTCTCCGGCCTCCGCTACTATCCAAACATCAATATCTAAATCAATCTTAATTAATTTAACGGCAAACATTATGTTTCACGGACTGGTTAAATCTTTATGCTCATTACTCGCCTTTGCACCCTTGCTGGCTTCTTGCTCGCTGATGCACGACGACCTTGAGCCATGCGACAATGGCGTTTACCTGCACTTCCGCTACGACTATAACACGCAGCGTGCCGACCTCTTCAATTATCACGTTGGAGGCGTTGTTGTCATGGTGTACGACAAGGACGGCAAGTATCTCATGCGTCAGGACGCCTACAACACAGACACCGACGCTCCCATCCGCCGCCATGACTTTGCCGTACACCTTGACTTGCAGCCCGGCGAATACCAGTTTCTCGCCATTGCCAAGCAGAAGCGTTATGAAGACGCGCTTGCCACCAAGGGCGCCAAGTTTCGCATTCATGCTCCCGCCGACGGCGAGGACATGACAAAGTTCTGTACCGTGCTCGACCGCAATGGGGCGGGCGAAACGGCTGACGTCGACTGTTCGGCTCCGCTCGATACGCTGTGGATAGGCCGCTCGCAGCACCTTACAGCCGTGCGCGACATGGAAGCCACCCACGACACCATCTCTTTGGTGCGCGACACCAAGCAGCTCACCATCTCGCTGCATCAGATTGACGCACCTGACAAAATCTCTGCCGATGATTTCGGCTATGAGGTGATAGCCGACAACGGCCACATCAACTATGACAACTCTTTGGCTCGCGACACCAAGCTTCGCTATACGCCTTTCCGTACATGGACCACCGACTTCCGCGATGCTTCGGGCAACGTGAAGGAACGTACGGCTCATGCCGGACTGATGCTCTCGCGACTGGTGTATTATTCTCCTGAGGAGAACGATCGCAACGCCATGCTACATATATATAATAAGGTGTCGGGCAAGACCGTCGCTCTTATCAACCTGCCCGACATCCTCCAGCAGGGACGCGATGCCTATGCCGCCCAGAACTACGGCATACAGGAATACCTCGACCGCGAGTATGACTATCGCCTCGACTTCTTCCTTATCGGCACCGATTGGCAGTACCTGAATCTTTCTGTTGGTGTGCTCGACTGGGCAAAGCGCATTCAACACATAAGCTTGTAGTTTTTCCCACTTCAACTATCAGCGACTTCTTAACTAAAATACATAGAAACCTAATAACAACATAAATAAATGAAACGACTTGCAGACATACTCCTTTCTGTTGCTGCCCTGTTGTTGCTGGCAGCATGCACAGATGATGCCGACGTATACAACACACCAGCACCGTCCGAGGGCAATCTGTGTGTCTATGTGCCAGTTACTCGCGAGGGCGATGAGGTTACGAGCAGTCTCGACCCAAGCAACCCTACATACAATGCCTCTGTAGACGAGTGCAAGATCAACGACCTGCATCTTTATGCCTTCCCCGTAGGTGTCAATGGTACTCTTCTTTCGCAGGAACTTCCTTCGCCCGAAGCAAGCAACATGCTCGATGAGAAAGTTGCTTCTTATAAGTTGCAGATCAAGCCCGGCACCTATCGTGTGTACGTAGTGGCAAACATGAAGGATGTGCTTGATGTCAATAGCATAACAACCGAAGACGATTTGAAGAAAGTGGTGTTGGGTTACACCCCGGTGTCAAAGCCAGGCATGCCCGTAGCCAATAACATCCCTATGATATACGAGCCTGACACAAAGGCAGCCGACGGCACAACTACTGACGGAACAATTACCATTAGGAATACAGACACGACTCCTAAGACCGTGATGGCTAATCTGCGATTCACCTGTGTAAAGGTGTGTCTTAACCTTATATACAATCCCGAAGACGCAGACATGGATGCAGCGTTGAAGTCTAACGGATTGCAGATAACCGACATTATGGGCAAGCGACTCTCGCCACAGACCAGTCTGTTGTGGGACGGCAAGTTCACTAACCCCAATGTAAGCGACGACTATGCCAAGGGCATCGAGCCGAAATTGTACGACGCTACGGCATCTACGGGTAATGGCGCTTACTATACTTCGTGGACAGAAACCACAGCCAATGCCAATGTCAACAACGAGGACATTATCAAAGTGAAAGGTGAGGGCGTAGCTGCACCTGCAAACTCAAAGGAGAAGTGGCTCTTCCGTGCTACTTATTATCTTCCCGAGCGTTACGTGGCACAGGCTTCGCAGCAGTCGGCATTGAAGGTAGGTGGTGCTGTAGGAGGTTCTGCCATCGCTAACAGCTATAACATCAATCTTGGTCATCGTAAGGACGAGTCCTCAAAAACTGAAGTTCCAACTTTCCCACGCGGCACTTACTACGAGATTGTAGGTCGCATAAAGAGTCTTGGCAACATCGATCTCGATTGTGTGGTAGGTGTAGAGCCTTGGCAGATGCCAATAATAGATGTCGACCTCAACCATATTACGCTTTGGGTTTCAAGCACAAAGGCAGAGGTAGGATCGCAAAAAGTAGCATTCATCGACTATCTGACAAATGTAACGAATGGCGACATTGAGTTCGGATGTGATACGGAGATTGAAAAGATTTCAGCAGGAAAGTCCCCCGTTATTGTCGCAACTAATGATATTGCAACTCATCGTATAAGATTCAGTATAAATCCAGATCTCACGGTAGACGACTTTACAAAAGCTGATGCTCTTACAGGTACTGCCAAAGTATGGATAAAGGCTGGCAACATAAAGAAATACCTTGATGTATCGTACGACGTTACACCATACTTCAAGGTGGACCCTGTGGATATTGTAATACAGTATGATGCTGAAAATTCACCCGAATTGACAAAGGTGGTGAAGTTCACTACCAACCTTGGTGGCATTCAGTTCCCTGATGGCTGGACGGTTTCTGGTGGCGGACATGATGTTTCGTATGCTCAGTCGACAATAAACATCAAGTGTGAAAACATCAATAAGGCAGATGGCACATTCACAATTTTTGCAAAAACCGACCCTCAGACAACAACCACACATACGTTTACTGTAAAGTCAATAGGTGTAGACGGTACAAAGAAACACATTGAGCAGCAGATACGTGTAACGGTGCGTCCGCCAGTAGGTCCTTATCGTATCTATATGCGAGCCATAAACGACTTGGCGTGGGCTTTAAACGCAAGTACCCTTGAACAATTCGATCATTCTGAAATGCTTGATGAAGAAGCCTACAATGATTCTAAAGAAAACAACAACTGGCGAGATGGATGGTGGGTGCAAGCAGGTGCTAACTGGGGTACAGACCGTTCGTCGCACGTGGACTATCACAAGGTCTACATCTACACACAGATAGGTGAGACAAAGGCTGATGGTACTAAGGACGAGAATACGGCAGAATGGTATTTCACCGGAGGGTGGCCAGGTCAATCGATGAAGGCTGACAATAACAACCCTGGTTGGTACTATTACAAAATAGCGCATAATGCTGAGTCTGAAGGAAACAACAATAAGGGACAGGCACAGACTACTGCTAAAAAGATGATAAAGCCAGGACAGACCCTGCTGATTTTCAGCAATGGTACATACACCGATGTGGGCTTCCAGCCGCATCGTTTCACTCATCACAACGACCCCGGCATCTCACTCTTTAACTATGAGGATCGTGAAGGCTGGTATCTGTACGACCCTTTGTCTGATCCTTACTACAGAGTATATGATAAGAAACCTACCATTGTAGACGTAGAGTATACCATATATACCAAGAACAAAAGAATAACTGCTTGGTATTGTAAATATGGAGTAAACAGTCAAGATGGTACAGGTAAATTTGAAATGAAGAGCGACAAACCTGATGTCGAAAAAGAGTTTAAGTGCACAGAATGCGACAAGAAAGATAAAGATGGTAATACTTGGTACAAGACCATACTTCACCTCAAAGCCCCATTAGGAGAGTATGATAAGATTCTGAAGCTTAAGGTAAATGGTGATGAGATTCATACTACACTGTTCGACGGTGATAACTATCCCTCAACCAAGAAGAACGGCAATCGTTATGTTGTGGAAGGCAGTTTCGATCCTGGCACAAAGAAATGGAGTAAGGGAGCTCCCTTTTAAAAAGTAACAATTAAAAGACAACAATATGTATATCAAGAAATTGACAATTTGGTTCTTCATGCTCTTGTCTGTGGTGTTGGCTGCTTGCAGCGACATCAGAGACATTGTAGGAGGCGACACACCCGATGTGCCGTCGGAGGGAGTAGTGCTGACTCTTAAGTTGCCTAATTTCACCAAGAATACTGTGGCGACACGAGCAACAGAACAACAGATCAACAAACTCTGCGTATTGTGCTACGATGCAGAAGACAATTATCTCGGCATGAGCAATATCACGGGTTCGGACATCAAGCCGAATGAGGACGGCACCTGCAAGGTGAAGGTTAAGGTTATGGAAGGAGCGGCAACGCTACATATTGTAGCCAACACCGACATATCAGAGAGCGACGCCAAGGATGCTGATGGCAAGAACAACCTGTACAACGCAACACGCGACGGCAACCCCAACCTCACCGCTCCCGTTTGTTGGGGAAGCGTAAAGGTGGACGACCTGCTTAGCCGCAGCACCAAAGTGTGGTTGTTCCGACAGTTTGCCAAGGCGTCTGTTACAAAAGATAGTAAGGTGACCAAATTCGAGATTACTGGTTTCAAGCTCTTCAAAACGGCAACAAAGGGCACAATAGCCACCACTAAGTTGAATAACGATGTGTCTCTGCCTTCGTCGGTAGCTTACGCGGATGAGCAAGACTATAGTATGGGCGAGCATCCTTTCTACGAGACACCTGCTGGCAAAGCATACATGATTATCCGTGCAAAATATGATGGCGGACCAGATACCTATTATAAAGTGGAGTTCTTGAAAAACGGCACTTCAACGCAGATGGATCTTCTTCGCAACCATCATTATCAGGTTAAGGTTACGGCTGTAAACCATGAAGGATGGGCTACAGAAGATGAAGCAATAAACAATCTGTCCGAGAACAGACTCACTGTAGAAGTGGTTGACGACAATCCGCCTATTGTGAACATGATAGCATGTAAGGACTACGAACTTGGCGTGTGTGGCAAGCAGACTGTAGATGGTAACGTACTGAAGGCTACTGTGACGTTTGTAACTACCAAGCCAGACTTCAAATATAATGTGAAGTCGAATGCAGATTGGATTACTGGTTGCACGGAAACAGCAAGCGCCGATTTGCCGACAACAGCTGGCGATTCGCAGCTTTTAACAAATGGCAGATTGTACACCATTGAGCTTACTCTGACCGAGAACTTCGAATCGGCTGCGCATACAGGAACAGTGACAATAACATCAGGCGACTTGTCGCTCGATGTAGAGATTACACAGTTGGGTTACGACTTCCGTCACGACAAAAAAAGAAAGGTGCAGATACGAGGACTTGCCGGACTTTCGTCCGATGACGAAGCCGACTACTTCAAATGGATGGATGACTCGCTTAAGGGTATATGGCCAGAGGAGAACCAAGGCAGAGTGCGCAACGACGGACTCCACTTCTTTGTGGGAAAAAATACGGTTTACTATCTTATACCATATATTGATAAAGATGATATGACGTGCAATGATCCGCGAGTGACAGTAAAGCTCGACAGTGATAAAAAATTCTGGGAGGTGAGGCTTGCCAACAATTCGGACGAATCGTATAACGTCAATAATTATAAAAGGTGGATTAGCAATGAGGCATTTACCATTATAACTATCACCAACGCGAGAACCAAGATTACGGTAACCTATCCGGTTTATCATGTAGGATTGTTTGCACAGTTGACCGGAAAGGCAGCAACCGACTATCAGCTTGGCAAGAGCAAGGCTTCGGGATGGTACTATTATGAGATGGTTAACGTAGTGGCTAAGGTTACTAAAAAAGACGGAACTACCGAGTACAAGCCCTACTACATGCTCGACCGCAACCTTGGTGCCACAAACAACGGCTACTATTCTCCTTCCACAACCGCCCTTAAAGACAACATAGGAGCAATAGGTGGCTACTTTAAGATTTCGGAGGCTGATAATTCTAACTCGGCAAAAACAGATGACCATGTGGTAAATGCTTTAGCAATAGGCAACTTCAAGGTGTGCGACAACATGTGTCTGCAAGGTCTTATAGACAACAACAATGACTTGTCGATAGAAGAAGAGACGACTCATTATGGCGAGGTGTACAACTGTCTGAGAATTACTACGCGAAACAGGGATATTCCAGAGATATTTATCCCTATGAGCGGATATTATGAGGGCAAGAACGACGAGGACGCGGTTTACAAGGACAGTTATCATGCCAACCTATGGACACGCTCACGCCTGTCTGACTATCAGGGATTCTCGTCATCCAGTCCTGAATACGGCTTCTGGTACTTGTACCTTGACGCTTTCGGCAAGAACCTTAACTTGTCAAACTACCGATTTGTGTCGGGTTCGTCTGGAAAGAACAAGGGACGATACCGTGCCATGCCCGTAAGGCTTGTGGCAGAGTAATGCCCTGATATATGTGTCGTTAGGCTATTGGAAAAACAACAAGCTGACTTCGAATAAATCAATAATGGCTGTTTGCCGGTCTGTTGACGGCAAACAGCCATTATGCTATCTACTAAAAAGATTCTGTCTTCCTTGTCTGATGAAAATAAAAGTGGAATAGTAAGTGATTGGGATTTTTTTTGTGTAACTTTGCAGCTTGTAACAATGTGAATATTATTAGGAATATGGGAATAGAGAATGGCATTTTCAAGCGTGCCGAACTGCTTCTTGGTGAGGATGTAATGGGGGAGATAGCTTCCAAGCGCGTCATCGTATTCGGTGTCGGCGGCGTGGGAAGCTGGTGCGTGGAGTGCTTGGTGCGCTCGGGCATCCGCCGTATCACCATCGTGGACAGCGACTGCGTGTGTCTGTCTAACGTCAACCGTCAGCTTATGGCTACGACGAAGACTGTGGGCCGTCCGAAGGTGGAGGCGCTGAAGGAACGTCTGCTGGAGATCAATCCTGAGAGTGAGGTTACTGCCATTCAGAAAATCTTCACGGAGGAGAGCGCTTCGGAGTTCTGCCTGGACGAGTATGACTATATTGTGGACGCCATCGACTCGTTGAAGGACAAGGCGGCGCTCATCCTGCTGGCATGCCAGACGCGGGCTGTGCTGTTCTCGTCAATGGGGGCTGCGCTCAAGATGGACCCGACGCGCATTCGTGTGGCAGAATTCTGGAAGGTGCGCGGCTGTCCGCTCGGCGCTGCCTTGAGGAAGCGCATGAAGCGTGCCAAGACCATTCCTGCTCATAAGTTCCAGTGCGTCTACAGCGAAGAACTGCTCGAAAACCGCGGCACGGACACGGGCGACGACCCCTGCTCGTTCCAGAAAGCTCAGATAAACGGATCGATGTCGCACATTACGGCTATTTTCGGCTTTACCATAGCCGGACTGGTTCTGGAAGATATATATGAGAAAGCGCTTAATAAGTAAAAGCTTTTAATTAATATGGCTTTCGGTACAACAAAATGTATTATTTTGAGTTAATATATAATAGTAATAAGAAAAAAGTAACCATACTAATACACACACATATCTACAAGTTATGAAGAAATACTTGATTTATTTAATCTTCATGTTGATCATGCCTATGGCTGTCTTGGCACAGTCGTCCATGACCGACACGCAGGTTATGCAGTACGTCATGAAGGCGAAGGAGCAGGGTAAGTCGCAGTCGCAGATTGTCACTGACCTCATGCAGCGTGGCGTTGACATTTCGCAGATTCGCCGTGTGCGCAATAAATATGAGCGCCAGCTGAAGCAGGGCGGTCTTGGCAATGTTAGCGACGACACTTCTGCAAAGACGGATACACGTCTGCGCACCAATAACGGCAAGACGCGCGACCAGTACACCCGCAAAGACTACGGACGTGAGGCAGACAGCTATGCGCAGAACTACTCGAATATGCGTGTGAAGTCGGAGCGCGACCGTAACTACAAGCATACGTACGACGAAACCGACGAGGAGTTTATGGACTATCAGAAGGAGATGTTCGAGATGGTGCCCGATACGGCGCAGATGCTGGAGCAGCTTCTTGCCGAGCGTGAAGCCAGAAAGAAGAAGGTGTTCGGACGCGATATCTTTAACAATGAGGAGCTTACCTTCGAGCCGAACATGAACATTGCCACTCCGCAGAACTATCGTCTCGGTCCTGGTGATGCCGTCTTTGTGGACGTGTATGGAGCGTCGCAGAAGTCGGAGCAGTGTACGGTTTCGCCTGACGGTAGCATTACCATCGAGGGCTTCGGTCCGGTGCAGGTAAGCGGTCTGACCGTCGCGCAGGCCAACGCTCGTCTGCGCTCCACACTCGGCAGCCGCTACAGCAGCAGCAAGATTCGTCTGACCGTGGGACAGACCCGCACCATCATGGTGAACGTGATGGGCGAGGTGAAGACTCCGGGTACGTATACGCTCTCTGCCTTCGCCACCGTCTTCCATGCCCTTTACATGGCTGGCGGCACGAACGAGATAGGTACGTTGCGTAACATCAAGGTGTATCGCAACAACCGCCTTGTTACTGTAGTAGATATCTATGACTATATCCTCAACGGCAAGCTTACGGGCAACGTACGCCTTGCCGACAACGACGTCATCGTAGTGGGACCGTATGACTGCCTCGTGAACATCACGGGTAAGGTGAAGCGTCCTATGTATTATGAGATGAAAGCCAATGAGTCGATAGCTTCGCTCCTCAAGTATTCGGGCGGATTCACGGGCGACGCTTACCGCAAGGCTGTCAGCGTCAACCGCAAGAGCGGCATCGACCATTCTGCATATAACGTGGAGGAGTTCGACTTCTCTAACTTCCGCATTGCCGACGGCGACTCTGTAAGCGTCGACTCCGTCATGGCTCGTTACTCCAACACCGTGGAGATAAAGGGAGCCGTGTTCCGTCCCGGCAAGTATAATCTGAACGGACAGGTGAACAGCGTGCGCTCGCTCATCGAGCATGCTGACGGCGTGACGGAAGAGGCCATCACTTCGCGTGCCGTGATGCACCGCATGAAGCCGGACCGCACACTGGAGGTAATCAGCGTGGACGTGGAAGGCATCATGAGCGGCAAGGTGGCTGACATTCCGCTGAAGGAGAACGACGTGCTCTTCGTAGCCACGAAGACGGAGCGCATGACGGAGCGTACCATCACCATACGCGGCGAGGTGCAGTTCCCCGGTGTATATAAGTATGCCGACAACGAGACCGTTGAAGACTTTATCATACAGGCTGGCGGACTGACCGACAAGGCTTCGCTTTCCAACGTCAGCATCAGCCGCCGTGTGAGCGACTCGAAGGCTGTACGTCCTGACAGCGTCATCGCACGCACGTTCAATATGGCGCTTAAGGAGAACTTCGCTGTGGACGGCGACCGCAGCTTCACGCTTATGCCCTTCGATGAGGTCTACGTGATGCGTTCGCCCGGCTACACCGAGCAGCAGAACGTCACTGTGGAAGGCGAGGTGCTTTACGCCGGAACATACGCTCTTGAGCGCAACAACACACGCCTTAGCGACCTCTTCCGTATGTCAGGCGGATCAAACGGCCTCGCCTACATCAAGGGTGCGCGTCTGATGCGTAAGGCCAACGAGGCAGAGAAGGCTCGTATGGAGGCTGTGCTGAAGATGCAGCAGGAGGAGCAGCAGAAGAATCTTCTGACGCTTGCCGCTTCGTCAAACAACGCCAGCGCCGTGCAGTCAACGGCTCAGGGAGCTGCCAACGCCAACATCAAGAAGTTCCAGGTGCCTGACGAATATCCCGTCGGTGTGGACCTTGAGGAGGCTATGAAGAGGCCGGGATCGGATGCTGACGTGGTGCTTCGTGACGGCGACCGCCTTATCGTGCCGCAGTATAACGGTACGGTGAAGATCAACGGTGCGGTGATGTACTCCAACACCGTGGCTTACGAGAAGGGCAAGCGTGCCGGTTATTACATCGACCAGGCTGGTGGTTACGCCGCCGATGCCGTCAAGCGCCGTGCATACATTATATATATGAACGGCAAGGTGGCTAAGGTCGGTCATGGTGCCAAGGTGCAGCCGGGTTGCGAGATTGTCGTTCCTGCCAAGCTGAGACGTAAGATGTCGACGGCAGAGATGATGAGCATGGGATCAAGCATGTCGTCAATCGCAGCGATGATTGCCACCATCTCTAATATAATGAAGTAATCCAGAAACTTAATCACGGATATATTCTTACAACAATGAACGAACAAAAGAAAGACGTTATAGACCTCACGGAAGTGTGGAAATTGCTGAAGACGAAGAAGAAGGTGTTCTTCATCGTGCTGCCGATAGTGTTTGTGCTGTCGTGCCTGTATATCTTTCCGCAGCCACGCTACTATCGCTGTAGCGTAAAGCTTGCTCCTGAGGCAACCAGTGAGAACATGGCAGGCGGACTCTCGTCCTTGGCATCGCAGTTCGGCGTTAACCTTGGCGGTGCCACGCAGGACGCCATCTATCCGCTTCTCTATCCGGATGTGGTCAGCTCCAACGAGTTTGCCATCGGGCTGCTCGGCATAAATGTGAAGTCGGTGGACGGTCTTGTCAATACTGACTACTATAACTACATGTCGAAGCTTCAGAAGAAGAACCCCATTACGGCGCCGGTAAAGAAGATGATGCGTTCGGTGACAAAGCTTTTCGCCTCGAAAGACCTGCCTGGTCCTCCCAGCAAGGGAACGGGCATGAGCGCTTTCCGTATGTCGAAGAAGGACAGCGAGCTGCTCGACCAGATTAAGGCAAACATCAGCTGCGACGTCGATAAGAAGACGGAGGTGATAACCATAAAGGTGGAAGATCAGGATCCGCTTATCTGCGCCACTATGGCTGACTCGGTGCGCAATCATCTGCAGACCTTCATCACCAAGTATCGCACCAATAAGGCACGCGTGGATGTGGAGCACTACGAGAAGCTCGCCAAGCAGTCGAAGCGTGAGTATGAGTATTGCGTGCGTGAATACAGCGCCTACTGCGATGCCAACCAGGACGTAATGCTCCAGTCGTTCATATCGAAGCGTGACGAGCTGGAGAACGAGATGCAGCTCAAGTTTAACGCTTACAGCGCCATGCGCACCCAGCTGGAGGCGATGCGTGCCAAGCTTCAGGAGAAGACCCCGGCGTTCACCACCATCGAGAGTGCCACGGTGCCCGTGAAGCCCGCCGGTCCGAAGCGCATCATCTTTATCTTCGGTATGTGCTTCCTTGCCACATTCGTCACTGCCTTGTGGCTTGCGCGCAAGCAGCTCTTTACAAAAGCATAATCAAAATAGGGGAGGCGTCACTGCCTTCCCATTTATTTATTAAAAAGGAGACCCATAAATGTCGCTGTTCACTTTCAAGCGAATACCACTGTATTTTGACAAAATATCCACTCGCGTCAGTCTGCATGACATGACGCTGCTGCCGTTTGTGATGATATTCTTCGTTGTGTTGAATGTCACCATATCGCTGTCTGAGCTCAAGATGCCCGTGCTTTCGTATGGTGTGTTGGCTGTCAATATTGTCAGCTTTCTGTTTATGCTGGCTTTGGTGGCGCGTGAGAAGGAGATGTCGCGATACGGCTTTCTTAATTTCCTCTACTTCTTTATCCTCATAGGCTTGACGGTCGTGAATGTCAACGACATCCGCAATGCCATTTACAACAGCATCTTCATCTGGTTTATGTTGCTCATCATGCGTTATTATCGTTATCGCATGGAGATGGTGCTGAAGTGCTTCACCATAGCTTTCACCGTCTGTGTGTGGATCAACTTCGTACACCTCGTGACGCATCCGTTGCTTTGGCTTGTGGACGACTATAAGGGTGCGACCGGCTATCTGTTCGGCAATAACTACAATCAGATGGGATGTCGAATGATGGCTGCGTTGGCAAGCAATCTGCTGTGTCTGCGTTATTCACGCATCTGGCTCGTCAACATGATAGTGCTTGCCATTGTCATTGTGGCGTCGTTGGCGATGGTAGGTTCGATGACATCACTCTCGATGATTCTCGTTTTCCTTGTCTGCTGTCTGCTGCCGACGTCCAAGTTGCGACTGACTGCCATTTGCGGACTGTTCGCAGTCTTTCTGCTCTTCCAGATATTCGTGGTGTTCAACGGACGTGGTCTTGAGAACAACGAGCTGGCAGTATACATCGTGGAAGACGTACTGAAGAAGGACCTCACCTTCACTTACCGTACACACATGTGGGAAAGCGCCCTTAAGATAATAGAGGAGTCGCCAATCTGGGGCTGGGGATTCGCCGATGCCGACTGGTTCAAAGCCAATATGACAGCCTTCGCCATCGGTCCTCACAACTTCATTCTCTCCATCCTTATACATGGCGGAGTGATATTGCTGAGCATATATATAATGGTATGCAGCAAGGTGTTCAAGACCATTCACCCGTATCTGAAGATAAAGAACATGCAGCTGTTGCTCCTTGCTGTGGCATGTCTTTGGGTTATGTCTCTCTTCGAGATGTATCCGTACACTATTATGTTTTACGTCCTCGCCTTGCTCTATTATTCGCATTACGTATATGACGATGCTGACAAGCGTAATCTGACGACAGAATAAAAAAATAAGAACTACTTGAAGATGCAGGAAAATACAAACAAATCAATAGCGGTAAACTCGCTCATCCTTTACATCCGACTCGCCATCATATCCATCAGCGGACTGCTCTATACACGTTTCAGTCTGCAGGCGTTGGGTATCAGCGACTACGGACTCTATTCGGTCATTGCCTGCATCATCACCTTCATAAGCATCATCAACACCATCATGGTGACCACGTCCAACCGTTTCATTGCCATAGCCATTGGCAAGAAGGACGAGGAAGAGGTGTGCCGTCAGTTCAATGTCAATCTTGTCATACATGTGATCATTGCCTTGCTGACTGTGGCGATTGCCTTGCCCGCCGGACATTGGTATATCATGCACCACGTCAGCTATGACGGCGACATGCAGACTGTGCTGCGTGTCTTTGATGTCTCCATCGTGGCGGCGGCTATGTCGTTCGTCGGCGTGCCCTATAACGGACTGCTCATAGCCCGTGAGCGCTTCTTCGTGTTCTGCTCCACGGACGTGGCGATGAGCCTTTTCAAGCTGTTCTTCACTTATCTGCTCATCGACCATTTCGAGCACAAGCTCATTATCTATACCTACGTCATGGCATTCATGACCGCCTTCCCCACGTTGGTGTTCTTCGCCTATTGCCGTAGGCAGTTTGCTGCCATTACCCGCTTTGTGTTTGTGCGTGAGTGGCGCAAGTATTATGACGTGCTCAATTTCTCCATCGGTATAGGCATCGGTGCCATTGCCACGATAGGCAAGGCGCAGGGCGGTGCGCTCATCATCAACATGTTCTTCAGCACAACGATGAACGCAGGACTTGCCGTCGCCAATTCCGTCGGTTCCATCCTTCAGACATTTGCCAACAATGCGCAGAAACCCATCTCGCCCCAGATAGTGAAGAACTATGCTGCGGGCAATCTGGACCGCTGCACGTCCTTGGTGTGTCTGGCTTCCAAAGCCACTTATCTCTCGATGTTCTTCGTCTCCATTCCCTTCATCCTTGCGCCGGAGGTGATATTCGGTCTGTGGCTGAAGGAAGTGCCGCCGTATGCCATCACGTTCACCCATCTGCTCATCGTGGACATCCTGATATTCTCCATCAACGCCGGCGTCAACGACTTCGTGTTCGCCACGGGAAAGATAAAGCTCTATCAGATGATTGTCAACACCTTGCTTGTAAGTTCGATTGTCGTGGGATACTTGGCGATGCGACGTGGCATGCCGCCGGAATATCTGTTCTATGTCTACATAGCCTTCTCGTTCCTGGTTTTCCTTGTGCGTCCGTTCATCATCATCCGCATCACGAAGTTCGATGTATGGGCTCTTGTGCGCGGGTCGTACGTGCCGGTGCTGCTGATAACGCTTCTCTTCGCCCCGACGCTCTATCTGAAACAGGTGGTGGGGCCGATACAGAGCGTGGTGGTGGCTTATGCTTACTTTGTTCTGCTGCTTTACTTCATAGGACTGCGTAAGAACGAACGCCAATACGTAAATTCCCTTATACGAAACAAATTGCTTCGTAAACACTGATTCAAGCCGAATAAAATGTTATTATTACAGCGCCCGATACAATATTGTACTGTGTCGGGCGTTTATATATTATAATATATAATTTGCAATAATTAAAAGTCTATAATGGAACCGCTCAGAATACCTCTCACCATAATAATGCCCGTATTCAATCATCGTGACGAAGTAAGAACGATGATTGACAGCATCCGTGCCAATGATTTCTGTGGTTGGGAGCTGCTTGCCATTGACGATGGTTCGGAGGAAGACACGCTGCAGCTGCTTGAGCGTTATGCTGAGGTGGACTGTCGAATACGAGTGGTAAGGCGTGACCGCCAGCCGAAGGGTGCGCAGACCTGCCGCAACATAGGCTTGGAGATGGCGCGTGGAGAGTTTGTCATCGTCTTCGATTCGGACGACTACATAGCTCCGTACTGTCTGCGTCAGCGAGTGGAGATGATGCAGAAGCGCCCCGAGCTCGACTTCATGGTCTTCCCTTCAGGCGTTTATGTGGACGAGAAGTTTGTCACCGCGCCGCATCCTTACGACTTCGGATATCGTGTGGCAGAGGATGACGTCAAGATGTTCGCATGTCGTAGGCTTCCGTTCATAGTCTGGAACAACATCTATCGCACCGAGTCGCTGCGCCGCAACAGTCTCACGTGGGACGACAGACTCCTTTCTTTGCAGGACGCCGACTTCAATATCTCAGCCATAGCAGCCGGACTGCGCTATGATTATGCCGACGGAGCCTTGCAGGACTACGGTTATCGCATCATCACCACATCGTCAATATCGAAGAAGATAAACTCACAGGCACACGTCGACAGTCATGTCCTTGCCAACAGCAAGATGTATGATGCGGTCCGACGTATAGCCGGACACAAGTGGGACAGCGCTCTTTATGACGGCATGCTCCGCATTTACAATCAGGGCATGACCGGTAAGGGCATCAACCGCTCGTTGGCAGACGCCCTTGCCGACAGCGTACGTGAGCGAAACTCTTGCCAATCGCGTCTGCTCAGGATGCTGATATGTCTCACGACGCTGCTCCAGAAGCTTCTTCCGGCACGCCTGGCACGACAGCTGCCCGTAGCTTTCTATCTCATCAGAGAGTCGCGTTGGCGTAAGAAGAAGACGGCGATGATCAGCACCATCCAGGAGAAACACAAACAATAACGTAACAAAATGGAATTAGCAATATTACTTTCTACATACAACGGCATGAACTATCTGGAGGAACAGGTCAGTTCTCTGCTTGCCCAGACTTACACCGACTGGAAGCTATACATCCGCGACGATGCCTCCACTGACAACACCTTAGCCCTTATCAATGAGCTGGCTAAGCGTGACGAGCGTATCATCGTCATGCCAAGCGGCAGAAATCTCGGAGCTAAAGAGGGATTTATGTGGATGTTGCGCAATGTGGAAGCCGACTATTACATGTTTTGCGACCATGACGACGTGTGGCTTCCGCGTAAGGTGGAGCTGACGTTGAAGCGCATGCAGGAAGGCGAGGCAGAGCATGAGGGCTGTCCTGTCATAGCCTGCACCAATCTGAAGCTGGTGGATGCGAAGCTCAACGTCTTCGCCGAGTCGTACTGGAAGTTCCGCCATTACCCGATGTCCGTGTTCAATGACAAGTATTATCATCTTTTCTATAACAATATGCCGGGCTGTACGATGATGCTCAACCGTGAGGCAAAGGCGGTCTGCTTCCCTTATTCTGAGAAGATAGTCATGCACGATGCGTGGTTTGCCATCGCCGTGCTGTGGAACAAGGGCTTTGTGGTGGCTGAACCAGAGCCGCTTATGCTCTATCGTCAGCATGAGCACAATGCAGTAGGAGCAAAGAAAACCCGCAGTCTGCTGAAGCAGATGGGCATGATAAGCGAGCTGATGAGCAAGACCCGGGAGCAGCATCTCTCTACAGTCTCATTGACACACATGTCATTTCCGCGCTTCTTAGCGATGAAGGTATACTATCTTTTGCGCGAACATCTGTCGAATTTCCTTGGAAAATAAATACCCACTAACCTAAAAACAATCTGATATGAGAAAGATAAGCATTATTGGCAATTTTGATATGAATAACAATAGCTACAACGGACAGACCATCAAGACACGCATCGTGGCCGACGAACTTGAGTCGTTGTACGGGGCGTCGGAAATAAAGCGGGTGGACACCGCCGGCGGCAAGAGTGTTGTTTTGCGTCTTCTTTTTCAGTTGTTCGGTTGCGTGGCACGCAGCCGTAACGTCATCATCCTTCCCGCCCAGAACGGCATAAAGGTGATTCTGCCCCTTGTAGTAATTTACAATCTTCTTTTCTCACGCCGTATCCATTATGTAGTGATAGGAGGATGGCTTGCCGAACTCCTCGGACGTAACCGCTGGCTTCTGTGTTTCGCCAAGCGTCTGCACATGATTTATCCCGAAACGAAGAACATGAAAGACTCGCTTGCCGGGTTGAGGCTGCATCGTGTCGTGGTGATGCCCAACTGCAAGCCCCTGCGTATTCTCACCTCTGACGAGCTTTCCGGATATAATCTCCGTCCGATGCGCTTCTGCATCTTCTCACGTATCACCCCCACGAAAGGCATAGAAGATGCCATAAAGGCTGTGAGCCTTGCCAACGAAAAGGCAGGCAAGACCATTGCCACACTCGACATGTACGGCAATGTGGAGGCTTGCGACCGTCCTTGGTTTGATGCCGTAAAGGCTTCGATGCCTGAAACTGTGGCTTATTGGGGCAGGGTGGAGTTCGATAAGAGCGTCTTCAAGCTGAAAGAATACACCGCCTTGCTCTTCCCTACATACTATCCGGGTGAGGGTTTGGCTGGCACGGTTATAGACGCATTCGCTGCTGGTCTGCCTATTATTGCAAGCGACTGGCACGACAATGCCAACATCATAACTGACAACAAGAACGGTTTCATCTTCCCCACGCATGACGTTAATCGTCTTGCAGAGATAATCCTCGACATCTGTAAATGCCAGGACCGCCTTGTCCCTATGAAACTCAACTGCATACAGTCGGCACAGGCATTTCTTCCGTCGGTGGTAATCCGTACGATAGCCGAGGAAATAGCTTAGTGGCGTCTGCCGTAATTGTTATTAAGGCAAATGGCGTCACGTTTCAAATAAATATATTAACTTTGTATGTATTTTTAAATATATAATGTAAATGGAAATAAAAATTGCTGTTATCGGACTTGGATATGTGGGATTGCCATTGGCGCGTCTTTTCTCAACAAAGTATCCGACTGTTGGTTTCGATATGAACCAGCATCGTGTAGACGAGCTTATGCAAGGTCATGATTCCACACTGGAAGTGTCTGATGAATTGCTTGGCGACGCTATACATAACCATAACTTTGTCTGTAGCACCAACCTCGACGATATACGCGACTGCAACTTCTACGTTGTAGCCGTACCAACACCCGTTGACAATAACAACCATCCTGACCTCAAGCCGCTTTGGGGTGCCAGCGAGACAGTGGGTAAGGTTATCAATAAGGGCGATATCGTCGTGTATGAGTCGACCGTCTATCCAGGTGTTACCGAGGAAGAGTGTCTGCCCGTAGTGGAGCGTGTGAGCGGACTGAAGTATAACGAGGACTTCTTCGCAGGCTACAGCCCCGAGCGCATCAATCCGGGCGACAAGCTTCATACCGTGGAGAAGATAAAGAAGGTGACCTCTGGTTCTACACCCGAGGTGGCTGACATCGTGGATGGCGTCTACAACTCCGTACTTGTCAACGGCACACACAAGGCGCCGAGCATCCGTGTGGCTGAAGCTTCTAAGATAATAGAGAATTCGCAGCGTGATGTCAATATCGCTTTTATGAACGAGCTGGCAAAGATATTCAATGCTATGGGCATCGACACCAACGACGTCATTGAGGCAGCGGCTTCCAAATGGAACTTCATCAAGCTCAAGCCTGGTTTGGTAGGCGGACACTGCATCAGCGTCGACCCTTATTATCTCATCCAGAAAGCACAGGTGTATGGCGTTCTTCCGCGTGTGATGTTTGCAGCACGTCGACTGAATGACGGCATGGGCGACTATGTTGCCAATCAGGTTATCAAGTGTATGAACAAGAAAGGCATCCTCGTCAAGGACGCCAAGATTCTCATTCTCGGCATCACGTTCAAGGAGAACTGTCCCGATATCCGCAACACTAAGGTGGTGGACATCTATCACACCCTTAGCGAATACACCCATAACATCGACGTATACGATCCGTGGGCTAACGCCGAAAGAGTTGAGCACGAATATGGTATCAGCATCAAGACGCAGCTTCCTAACGAGAAGTACGATGCCGTAATTCTCGCCGTTGCTCACAACGAGTTCCGCGACATTGACTTCTCTGCCGTTCGTGCCGCGAACAGCGTGGTGTATGACGTTAAGGGCGTATTGTCGCGCGATACCATAGACGCACGTCTTTAATCATAATGACAGACAGCATGAACAATCCTAAGATAACAGTAGTTTGTCCCATCTATCAGGAACGCCGCTTCATAGAAGGACTCCTTGAGAGCATCACTCTGCAGGATTATCCCAAGGACCGTATGGAGGTGTTTCTGATTGACGGTATGAGCAAGGACGGCACACGTGAGTTTATCACCGAGTATGCCAAGACACATCCATTCTTCAAGCTCATAGACAATCCCCAGCGAACCGTTCCTTACGCTCTCAACAACGGCATTGCCCAGGCTACGGGCGACGTGGTCATACGTATAGACGCACATTGCAAGTATCCGGCGGACTATTTCTCACGCCTTGTCCGTTATCTTTACGAGCTAAAGGCTGACAATGTGGGCGGCGTGTGCAACACGCTTCCTGCCAACGACAGCACCAAGGCGCTTGCCATAGCCCAGTGTCTGTGTCATTCTTTCGGCGTCGGAGGTTCTGATTTTCGCATCGGCGCCAGCAAGATAAAGCAGGTAGATACCGTGCCGTTCGGCTGTTTCCATCGCGACTTGTTCGACAGGATTGGCATGTTCGATCCCGAATTGACGCGAAATCAGGACGACGAATTCAACGGACGCATAATCAAGAACGGTGGAAAGATATTCCTTATCCCCGACATCGTCATTGAGTATGCCGCCCGTGACACCATCGCAAAGACGCGTCGCATGTACTGGCAGTACGGACTGTTCAAGCCGTTGGTGAACCGCAAGCTCGGAACGCCAGCCACCGTGCGCCAGTTCTTCCCCCTGCTTTTCTGCATAGGCATAGTGCTGGGAGCGTTGCTTAGCTTTGTTTCGCCTATTATAGCCTATATGTATCTGGCTGTAATGGCACTGTATTTCGCCCTTGGCTTCACGTTCGGCGTTAAGACAGCGTTGCGAAAGAAGCGCTTAGCCTTGGCTTTTTACATGCCATACATCTTCCTCAACCTCCACTTGAGTTATGGCTTCGGCTATATAAAAGGCTTGTATAAGGTGTTGACAAATAAGAAAATGACAGTAAACGTAAATAGATAATAATTATGAAAATACCGTTCTCACCCCCATATATTGATGATGATGTAATAAACGAAGTGACCGACTCGCTGCGTTCGGGCTGGATAACCACCGGTCCGAAGGTGAAGGCTCTCGAAGAAGAGGTGTGCAAGCTCTCGGGCGCACGCCGTGCTCTTGGCGTCAACTCATGGACGTCGGGCGCCATTCTGGTGCTCCGTTGGCTCGGACTGCAGCCCGGTGACGAGGTCATCGTGCCGGCATACACCTATTCTGCCACAGCACTTGCCGTGCTTTGGGCTGGCGGAAAGCCGGTAATGGTAGACTCCGGTGAGGACTTCAACATCTCTGTGGAAGCCATCCGCCGTGCCATCACGCCGCGCACTAAGGCCATTCTTCCCGTTGATATAGCCGGTTTCCCCTGTGACTATGATGCCATCATGTCGCTTGTGTCAGAACCGGAGGTGAAGTCGATGTTCTCTCCTACGTCCGACGTGCAGCGTCAGTTGGGCAGAATAATCGTGGTTAGCGACTCTGCCCATTCCATCGGTGCACACTACAACGGCAAGCGTTCAGGCTCAGAGACCGACATTGCCATCTTCTCTCTCCATGCCGTCAAGAACGTCACGACGGCTGAGGGCGGCATCATCTGCCTTAACATGCCCGAACCGTTCGACAATGACAAGCTCTATGCCGACATGCGCCTCTTCTCTCTCAACTGCCAGACGAAGGACGCCTTCACGAAGTCGAAGGCAGGAGGATGGCGTTACGACATCATCGGTCAGGGCATGAAGTGTAATCTTGCTGACGTAAATGCCGCCATCGGACTGGCACAGATACGCAAGTACGAGGATCTTCTCAAGGAGCGCAAGCGCGTCTTCACACGTTATAACGACGCACTGAAGCAGTATGACTGGGCGCTCACTCCCCCTGCGGTCACTCCCGGCAAGGAAAGCTCTTACCACGTCTACGCCCTTCGCATAAAGGACGTGACGGAGCAGCAGCGCGACGAAATCATTCAGGAGATAGCAAAGTCAGAAGTGGCAGTAAACGTACACTTCGTGCCGATGCCTATGCTTACGCTTTTCCGCGAGAAGGGCTACGACATCAAGGACTATCCGCAGGCTTACCGCAACTACGCACACGAGATTTCGCTGCCTATCTATCCGCAGCTCACAGACGAGCAGGCTGACTTCGTCATCCGTACCGTAGTGGAAGCACACAATAAGGTAATGGGCAAGTAAAGATCATGGGTATGACCAGATTCTTCGATATCCTGTTTTCGTTTCTGGGCTTGATAGCGCTTTCGCCACTGTTCATAGTGCTTTACGTTCTGATACGCCTCGAGAGCAAGGGCGGCGGCTTTTATTCACAGGAGCGTGTGGGTCGCAATGGCGTGCCCTTCCGTCTGTATAAGTTCCGCTCCATGCGAGTGGGGTCGGACCGCAAGGGACTCATCACTGTCGGCGAACGCGACAACCGCATCACTCGCACAGGACTGTTCATCCGCAAGTATAAGCTCGACGAACTCCCGCAGCTCTGGAACGTGCTGAAGGGTGATATGAGTCTTGTGGGTCCGCGTCCTGAGGTGGAGAAGTATACGCGCCTCTACACCCCGGAGCAGCGTTGTGTGCTCAGCGTCCGTCCCGGAGTGACAGACTGGGCGTCCATCGAGTATGTTGACGAAAACCGCATTCTCGGTGCCGCAGCAGACCCTGACCGTGCCTACGTGGAGGAGATTATGCCCGCCAAGATAGCCCTCAATATGAGGTATATCTCACATCCCACCGTCGGTGAATACTTCCGCATTATCTTCGCCACGTTCAGCGGAATAGCAAGGTAATGACATTATAGATAAAAGAAAGAAACAAAATGCACTTTACGAATAGACTCATAAATTGGTATTTCAGTAAGAACTCATTGCCTTATTGGTGTATCTTCACGATGGATTGCCTGATAGTGTTCCTCTCTTACATGTTTGTCTATACGAAGATGAACAGTGGAGTGGAGGCTCTGAACGTCTTATGGCAGCTGGTTACCTTCAACAGCATCTTCGTGTTATTCCACGCCATCGGCTTCAAAATCTTTCATACCTATGACGGCATCCTCCGCTATTCCTCTTTCGTCGATCTGCAGCGAGTAGGATATGCTGTCCTTACCGGTGCTGTGTTGTCATACGTGGCTCATTTCGGAATGATGCAGATACCGTATTTCCGCTCCGTATACGTCGGAGGAGCCGACATAATGCTCGCCTCCCTGCTCTCCACGCTTCTGCTGTGGGCGGTGCGTGTGCTGGTGAAGACGGTGTACGACGTGTCCATTGACAAGCTCAATGCACGCGCCACGCTGATTTACGGCGTGACGAAGGGCGGCATGGGACTTGCCAAGCAGGTGCGAAACGACAAGACGCTCAAGATGTCGCTTGCCGGATTTGTGAGCGATGAGGAGCATGTGAAGCATCGTGTGCTGATGGGACTGAGCGTCTTCCCGCTCGACTCTAATCTGAAAACCATCATCCGTAAGCACCACGTGGAGTGTCTGCTCGTGGCACAGGGAGCCCTCGACTCGTTCCGCAACAACAAGGAACTGCAGGACGACCTGCTGTCGGCTGGCGTACATATATACATCCCGAAGGCAAACGAATGGAATCCGGCGCAGCCGCAGACACAGCAGCTTAAGGAGGTGAGCATCGAAGACCTTCTTCCGCGCGATGAGATAAAGATCGACTTGGAGAGCGTGGCAGACACGCTCCGTGGCAAGTGCGTCCTTGTGACAGGCTCGGCTGGCAGCATCGGCAGCGAGATAGTGAAGCAGATATGCAAGTTCGGTCCGCGCGAGATGGTGCTCATCGACAGCGCCGAGACGCCGCAGCACGACATCCGTCTCATGATGGCGAAGAACTTCCCCGAGATAAAGGCAGAGACAATAGTCACCTCCGTAAGCGGAATAATACGCATGGAGGACATCTTCAGCCGTTATCGTCCTGACTATGTGTTCCATGCCGCAGCATACAAGCACGTGCCGATGATGGAGAACAATCCGAGCGAGAGCATCGAGAACAACGTCTACGGCACGAAGATTCTTGCCGACATGGCAGTGAAGTACGGCGTAAAGAAGTTTGTGATGATATCCACGGACAAGGCTGTCAACCCCACCAACGTGATGGGATGCTCAAAGCGCATCTGCGAGATTTACGTACAGAGCCTCGACCATGCCATCAAGACGGGCAAGATAAAAGGCATCACGCAGTTTGTCACCACCCGTTTCGGCAATGTGCTCGGCTCCAACGGTTCGGTCATCCCTCTCTTCAAGCGTCAGATAAAGGCTGGCGGCCCCGTAACGGTCACCGATCCCAACATCATTCGCTTCTTCATGCTCATCCCCGAGGCGTGCAAGCTGGTGCTTGAGGCTGGCACGAAGGGCAACGGCGGCGAGATATTTGTCTTCGACATGGGCAACCCCGTCAAGATTGCAGACCTTGCGAAGCGCATGATAAAGCTGAGTGGAGCCACGGGTGTAGAGATTAAGTACACTGGTCTGCGTGCCGGAGAGAAACTCTATGAAGAGGTGCTCAACAAGGAGGAGACCACCATGCCGTCCTTCCACGACAAGATTCGCATTGCCAAGGTGCGCCAATACGACTACGACACCGTGGAGCGCGACATCGAAGACCTCGTCGAGATAAGCAAGCATTACGACGATATGGCGACCGTAAAGAAGATGAAGGAAATCGTGCCGGAGTTCAAGAGCAACAACTCCGTGTACGAAGTGCTTGACAAGTAAGCCGACTTTGACAAGAAGACAAGTTTTTTAGACAAGAAGACATGAAGACATGTTTTTTAGGCAAGTAGACATGGTATTTGTTGAAACAAGACAAACTTAGGAGGCTATGGCGTCTCGCCGTAGCCCCGCACCCACGTACGTACGCTTTATTGACAAGATGCCATATATTTTTGACAAGAAGCTATGTTTTATTTTTTGAGATTACGGATTTGTCTGATTCGTCTGAGGCTACGCCATTGCGTTAGCTGTTTTCAGAAAGATCAGCCAAATCCGTAATATCCGTCACAATATTTGCATTCCTAACGCTCAATACTCCTCGCTCAGCGCACAACAAAATCTTTGGTGCGAAATTCTTGAGTTTTGAGCGTGCAAGGATAAACGGCTTATACACAGTGAATTAGAAAGTTTGTGAGGAGAGTGTGCAAAAAAAGAAGCAGCAAGAAGCCTGTTTTTGCTGCAATAGCGCCACTTTTACACTACAATAGCGCCACTTTTATCATGCAATAGCGCCACTTTTACACTCTAATAGTGGCACTATTGTAGTGTAAAAGTGGCGCTATCGTTATGCGTGGGTGCTGTTTGCACAGCAAAACACCGTAAAAACAGCAAGCTGAAACTCTAGAATCAATTTTTATTTTGTAACACCTTTTTACCGCTTGTACGATATTTGCATAGCGGATATGGCGGACGGCACTCGCCGTCCGAATTAGAATTTTTGAGTTTTGTTACTTGGTATTTCGAATTGTCCTCAATTCTCCTACAAGCATCTTTGTGTATTTTGTAGCTCCCGTCCTGTTCATATGCACAGAATCGTAGAAATAATCCGAGTTGTCCACAAAGTCCTTGTCGCAATAGTGATTGAGAAGCGGAACTTGGTATCTGTTGCAAATCTCCTTCAAAGGCTTATACACGTCGTCATTATGTGAGGCGTATTGAGGTGAAATAGCAAATACCAGCTGTGTGCCTTTGGCCTTACATTCCTTAACCAACCGCTCCAAGTAATACAACTTTAGAGAATCGTATTTGTAATCCTCCTCCTTTAGCAGCGTCTTCTTTGGCTTGTAAGTCATTGTCTTATCCATAGGTTTGTATCCTTTGTCATTACTTTGTAGAGGATGGATGTTGTCGGATATAAGCTGCAGCCATTGTGAGTTATAGCGATAACAATTAGACATCATCTTAAGGCGCTCTGTTTTGTCTACATTCCAGAATATAGAGTCAATGCCTTGACGGTCATAATAATATCTCAGTCCACCCAAATATTTATGGTTGTCGCCTTCTAAAAGGTCGAACGAAGTCTGCACATCATAGATAAGCATCTTGGGAGTGTATCTCGCACTCAGCATCTTATATCGTCCATACATAAGTATTATGCCATTACCGTCAAGCGAACAGTTCCAGCAACTCATGTCCAGACTGTCGGTAATGATATTAGGGTCATAATGGTGCATACCACGTGAAGAGCCAAAGATGATGCACTCTTCCTCCATCTGATTACAGATATAATTGTTAAGCCCCGTGTCTCCTCCTTTGGCATGTCCGACCAAGTAACGCGCACCGATGCCTACAAGCTGGTCGAGGATCACAAGACCTATCAAAAACAGTATTACCTTACTAATAAACTTCTTCATATCGCTTAAAAACTAACATAAATAAACTGGCTGGAGTCAAAGACTCCGCTTAATAACACAAGAAGCAGCAATGCCCAATATACGCACCATCTTATGGCGGTTGGAGCTTGCGTGAATTGATAGAATCGTTTGGGCATGAACTCTCTTGTCAGGTCTACACACGCGACTATACCAATGGACAACAGGGAGAATACCACGTCTTTGTTGGATGGCTTGAACAGAGCGCCATGGTCCGTCACGATTCTTTCTATAACTCCGAAGGCATCACCGATGGTTGGCTGACGGAAGAATATCCATGCTATGGTGACAAGAGTGAATGTAAGGAATATCCTACCAATACGCACTGGCAGATTTGTCGTGTTGACTTTCTGCCAACCAAACATTTTCTCAATGATTTGGAATACGCCATGAAGAATACCCCAAAACACAAAAGTCCAATTTGCGCCATGCCAAATACCACTTACCAAGAATGTCATGAAGATGTTCCAGTAATTTCTCGCCTTGGAGCATCTGCTTCCACCCAAAGGAATATATACGTAATCTTTCAGCCATGTAGAGAGTGAGATATGCCATCTACGCCAAAAGTCAGTTATGGAAGTGGAGAGATATGGTCTTTGGAAGTTATTGATAAGATTGAATCCCATCAACTTTCCAACGCCAAGTGCCATGAATGAGTAACCGGCAAAGTCGCCATATATCTGAAAAGAGTAATATATTGTGGCAAGAAGACAAGACGTACCTGAATTGAACATATAATTGTCCAACACTTTGTCAACGTACATTCCAAGTCGGTCTGCCATCATCACCTTAAGGAACAATCCCCAAACAAACCACTTGAGACCTTGAGAAGCCATAGTTTCATCAAAGTGCCTGTAGCTCTTGATTTGAGGCAACAGGTCTTTAGCCTTGCTGATAGGGCCAGACATTATTTGCGGGAAGAAGGAGACGAAGAGCATGTAGTCCCACCAATTTCGTTCAGCTTTTATGCGCTGATAATACACATCCATTAGGTAGCCAACCGCTTGAAATGTGAAGAATGATATTCCAATAGGAACTGCCCAGTTTAGTCCTGGCAAGACCGTAGCGCAATGGATTCTTTCAAGCAATTCGTTGCTTGATGTAATGATAAAGTTGTAATACTTGAACACTAGCAATGGAAGCAATGCTAACAGGCTTCCGCAAGCTATCAACAATTTCTTGGGTCTGTCGTTTTCGCTCCTCTCTATAAGCAGAGCGAAAAAGTAAGTAACAAAGGTAACACCCAGTAATATGAGCGTGTAAGCAGCATTGGTTTGGGCGTACAATCCATAAGAAACAATCAGCAACAAAGCGTTGCTCGTTTTTCGTTGTCGTTCAGGGAGATTCTTACCTAATAGACACGACAAGAGATAGTACCCAATAAAAATTATTGGGAACAACCAGACAAACTGGAATGAATTAAAAATCATAAAAACGCAAAGATTGTGCGATACTGCAAAAGGAAAAATGAAGGGCGTTTCGCTATGGCCAAGTACAAAAGAAGCGTGGACAAACTTATCCACGTCTTGGGTACTTGGCCTTGACCCTTCAAATACAGACAAGTTTCGCCCACGCTAAGCGCAGGCGTTTACAAACTTATTCGTGTATTTGAGCTATCTTGTTACGGCCAAGTTTCAAGACGTTCCGAATAACAGCAAACGCTATTTAACAATATGTTATAATAAAATGTTTATTCTATATTTTCATTTTTTCGTTACCGCAAATTCTTCTTGTTCAGCAGATACGTTGCGGCGACATATCTGCCAATTCCTTATGAGCTGCAAAGGTACAAACAAATTCGCAGAAAATACAACCGAACGATTAGAAAGTAAATCGGAAAGTATATCCATGTGGTTACGCTAGTCTGACTTCACCTAAAGCTCATGCAGCACAACGGCTATAGACGCCCCCTTTTTGTTTATGGGGTTGTCTATAGCCGTTGTTAATATTATTATGTTTCTGATTTTTACTGAATCAAACTGGAAACCTTATCAAGTGATAGTCCTGTTATTTCAGCAATAAGATCAGCAGACATACCCTTGTCAAGCATTTTTTTAGCAACTTCCACAATTCCTTCGGCACGACCTTCAGCAAACTTTTTCTTTTCTGCCGTTCTTATCGCATTAACTATATCGCGATACGCATTGACACTGTCTTCATACAACTTTAGTTCTTGCTTGTTAAATTTAGCTATCTCAGCTTGTTCGAAAAGACGAGTGAAGACACGTTCCTGCAATGCTGCGGGACGTTGCATCAAATTGGAGAGATTCTTCAATACGTACATCCACTTGTCATACATAGTGTCAAGTTCACTCTCTTTTTTATCAAACTTTGGAATCTCCACATATATATATGTAAGCTTGTCATAGAATACTTCGTGTGTATCCACCTCCATCAACTTCACTTCATGATGCCAACGCTTTGCGTTTTCAAGACCGTCAGCAAAGTTGAAGTTCAACAAGCCGATTGTATATACAGGATTGAGATGAAAATCCCAATCACCGCCTCGTTGTGCCTGTTCACGAATAGGAAACGTAGAATAATAAATGGTGCGGTCTTTAAAGAATTCCTGATATACGTTCTGCATCTCTACAATAAACTTCTCGCCTTTGTCGTTCTCGCAATATACATCGAAAATGGCGCGACGGGCATCAGTACGGTCTCCTAATTGCTCAGAGTTGAGATAAGTGACATCCTGCACGTTCTGTTCTCCATGGAACATAGCGTTCAGAAAGCTTATAAGCAATTCCTTATTAAACTCAGAGCCGAACAAGCGCTTAAAGCCAAAGTCTGTATGTGGATTTATGTATTTCTCTGTCATTCTGTTGCATTTATTATTCCTTCCGCAAATATACGGCATTTTCGTCAATAAACCAACACCATTATTTAAGTATTTTTTTAGTCTCCCAATATGCCGTCACATCTATATGTTTCACTCTTCAGAATCTCTTGAAGTAAAGCCTTAGGGTCTTAGATTTCAGCACCATTGAGCTGCCGTTGAGTCGTTCCTTGAGGAAGGGTTCTTCCAGGTTGTTGATGCCGTATGGGGCGAGCAGGGCTGGGTCGACGATGGGAAGGTCGCCGCCGTCTTCACCCTTGTCCTGGTGCCAGTTGTCTTTATAGGGCGTGTGGGTGATGATGCTGTCCGCGGTCTGTCGGAAGCGGAGATAATAGCCGTGGTTCTGGTCCTTGTCGATGTCGCGTGCGCTGATGAGCTTTGCCTGCACTCCCCAGAAGATGCGCTTCTGCTGAAGGTTGAGGCTTCCTCCGGTGGCGAGCGTGTCTATGCGTTCGAGATGCCAGAAGCCGTCGAACTTTCCGTTGTCGCTTGTCTCCAGTTCGCACGAAGCAAGGGTCAGGGCTGTTGTCAGTATGGCGGCGATGGCTGCCAGTTTGTTATTTCGTATTGTCATCACTAAAAATTAATATCTTTTCTTTTGCTTTGTAAGGATGCCTGTCTTTCTTACCGTTATCTGTCCTCCTGCGTTATGTCCGAGCATCAGGTTGGATCCGAAGTCCATGGCGTATGCTGCTCGTACGTCCCATCCGTTGTTGAGGTGGTATGTGGCTTCGGTGAGGAAACTGACGTTATGATGAGGCTTTGTGAAGGGATTTTCGTACGTGCCCAGTCCTGACTGGTATGTGGCGAGGACGCGGTAGGCGAGACGTTCCGTCGGTGCTCCGTCCACTCCGAGATGGAACGCCACGAAGCGGTTGTTCTCCACGCGTATCTGTCCGTTGGTGTTGTAGATGGGGGAGCGGTAGAGCGGATTGCCTATCACCTGTCCCCAGTGTTGCCACCCGGTATAGGTGGAGTGATTGTAATAGTCGTCAATGCCAGCTATATGGTCGCTGATGTTCTGCGTGCGGTCGTGGTTGTACGGACCGCTTTGGTATTTCGTATAGAGATATTCGAAGACGATGTTCCTCAGCCACGTACCGTACTTGATGTTCACCTCCGCTCCGAGCATGATGTCCTTCATGTCGTAAAGGAAGTAGCGGTTGTGCTTCCAGTTGTTCCAGTCCTTGCCCTCGCCATATCCGTTATAGTCGAGGAAGAACATCTGGCTGTGGTCTTCGAAGAAGTGGTCGGCATATACCGATGCACGCCATTCCTCCGTATCGTAGTTGATGCGTAACAGCCACGAGCCGAGCTGGTTGCCCTCCTTGTTGGTGTAGAGTCCGTCGGTCTCGTCCGAGCCACCCGGAATAAGCACGTTGAAGAAGTCTTTCAGAGATGATCCGGTATTGATGCGCTTCATCTCGCCGTCCCACTTTGTGTATGGCTGTCCGCCGAACTGAGCTGCCATCTCCAGTCCCATCTCTATGCTGATGGGGAAGAACGAGTATTCGTTTCCGATTTTGAGGTATCCCGCCTTCGAGTGATATAGCACGTTGTCGGCATAGCTCGACTGACGGTTGGTGAACTGATGCTGCCACGAGTTGTCCGTCATGATGCCGTAGGCGATGTGTCCTTTGAGGTGTAGCCAGCCGCGTGTGAGCGGTACGGTCCAGTATTCTGGCAGCGCCAGCCTTACCTGCGGCACTGGGCGTGCATTTATTCCGAATGTCTGCGAACCGCTGCTCAGCGTCTGGTTCTTAAGCTCCATTGGACGTTCCTTGGCTCCGATGCTGAGCATGCCGTGCAGCCATCTCACCTCAGCGTAAGCCTGCTGTACGATGAAGTGGCTGGTGTAATTAGCCGGCACCACGATGTCTGCGCCGTAGCCCACTGCCCATCGTCTTATTGAGTCGGCTCCGACGGAGCGCTGTATGCTCGCCCTCATATATCCGTTGGCTTCCTCCAGCGAGCTGAGTCCGTGCTTGTTGGCATTCAGCCAAAGCGGAGTCTTGCCCTTCGATGCGGATCCTTGCGCCTCTACTGTGTAAGTGATGTCGCTGCCGAAGTGTGGCTTTGACGCCTCACGTTCTTCCTCCTGCCATGCGTATTGGGCGCTGGCAAGTGACGGGAAAAGGGCAAGGGTGCATATCAACAAAGTGGGCTTAATTTGTAATGTCATATATCTACGTTGGATACAATAATCAAAATCTAAGTAAAAACTGAGAACAAAATTACTACTTTTCATCGAAACACGCTCTTTTTTTTACATTCTTTGTAATTTTTGTGTGCGTTTACAAAGCGTTATATATATGTAAAGAGAAAAAGACCTACCTAAAACAATATTCTTAACTCAAAAATGTGTAAATTTGTAATCTGAATAAAAGTATTTGATTTTTTTGATGAAAGAATTTGTAATATCAGAAGTAAAGGCGGAGACCGCCATCCTTGTCGGACTCATCACGAAGGAGCAGGACGAGGAAAAGACGAAGGAATATCTGGACGAGCTGGAGTTTCTCGCTGATACGGCGGGAGCGGTGACGGTCAAGAGATTCACGCAACGCGTCGGAGGCCCGAGCCAGGTTACATACGTAGGTTCAGGAAAGCTGGAGGAGATTCGTCAGTACATCGCTGACGAGGAAGACGCCGAACGCCCCGTGGGTATGGTTATCTTCGACGACGAGCTTTCTGCCAAGCAGATACGAAACATTGAGAAGGTGCTGGGCGTGAAGATATTGGACCGCACCTCGCTCATCCTCGACATCTTCGCCATGCGTGCCCAGACAGCGGCAGCCAAAACGCAGGTGGAGCTGGCGCAATATCGCTATATGCTGCCCCGACTACAGCGCCTCTGGACTCACCTCGAGCGTCAGGGCGGTGGCTCCGGTTCGGGTGGCGGAAAGGGTAGTGTGGGTCTGCGCGGACCTGGTGAGACCCAGCTCGAGATGGACCGCCGTATCATCCTCAACCGCATCACGCTGCTCAAGCAGCGCCTCCTTGAGATTGACAAGCAGAAGACCACGCAGCGCAAGAACCGCGGTCGCCTCATTCGTGTGGCACTCGTGGGATACACCAACGTGGGCAAGTCTACCATCATGAACCTCCTCTCGAAGAGTGAGGTGTTCGCCGAGAACAAGCTCTTCGCTACGCTGGACACCACGGTCAGGAAGGTGGTGGTGGAGAATCTGCCGTTCCTTCTTGCCGACACCGTAGGCTTCATCCGCAAGTTGCCCACAGACCTGGTGGACTCGTTTAAGTCTACGCTGGACGAGGTGCGCGAGGCAGACCTCCTGCTCCACGTCGTTGACATCTCGCACCCCGACTTCGAGGAACAGATAAACGTGGTGGAGAACACGCTCAAGGACCTCGGATGTGCCGACAAGCCGTCCATGATAGTCTTCAACAAGATAGACAACTATACGTGGACCGAGAAGGAGGAGGACGACCTCACTCCTGCAACCAAGGAAAACATCACCCTCGACGAGCTGCGCCGCACGTGGATGGCCAAGCTGCACGACGAGTGCCTCTTCATCTCCGCGAAGGAGAAGCAGAACATCGACGAGTTCCGTGAGGTGATCTACAGGAAAGTGCGCGAGCTGCACGTACAGAAATATCCCTACAACGACTTCCTTTACGATGTAGTGGAAGACGAGTAAGACGAACCAAAATCGTTTATATATGGCATACAGAAACTTAACCGACCCCGAAATCACAGCCCTTCAAGCCAACGGATGTTGGGCTGAAGACTGGATGCGCATAGAAGTGAGTGAAGACTTCATGCCCGACTTCTTCCATCGTGTGATGTTCTATGGCGACATACGCCTCGGAACATTCACGGACAACGTGGAGGTGAGCCGCGGATTCATGAAACACTCTGGCATCAACAACGCCACGCTGCGAAACGTGACCATCGGCAACAACTGCCTTATAGAGAACATTTCGGGATTTATAAATAATTATGTCATCGGCGACGACTGCATCATCACCAATGTATGTACCATGGAAACCACAGACGGCGCCACGTACGGAGAGGGCAATCTCATCTCTGTCCTCAACGAGGTGGGCGACGGCAATCTGATTCTCTTCCGGGGCCTGACCAGTCAGGTGGCAGCCCTTATGGTGAAGCACTTCCAGAACCGTCCGCTCAAGGACGCCATACGCCGACTCGTGCGTGAGGAGATAGAGCGCACGTCGCCGGAGACAGCCATCATCGGCAATCGTGTGAAGATTGTCAATACGAAGGAGATAACCAATACGGTGATATATGACGACTGCGAGATTTCGGGAGCGGCGCGTCTGAGCGACTGCACGCTGATGAGCAACCGTGACGCCTCGGTGTATATAGGCACGGGTGTCATCTGCGAGAACTCTATCATCAGCGACGGATCGTCCATCATCAACAGCGTGAAGATGCAGGACTGCTACGTGGGTGAGGCTTGCCAGCTGAGCAACGGCTTCACGGCGGCAAGCAGCGTGTTCTTCGCCAATTCGTATATGTCGAACGGTGAGGCGTGTGCCGCTTTCTGCGGTCCGTTCACGGCATCCCATCACAAAAGCTCGCTGCTTATCGGCGGACAGTTCTCGTTCTACAATGCGGGTTCTGCCACCAACTTCTCCAACCACGCTTACAAGATGGGACCGATGCACTACGGTACGCTTGAGCGAGGAACGAAGACGGCCAGCGGTGCCTACATACTCATGCCGGCGCACATCGGCGCGTTCTCGGTTTGCTTCGGCAAGCTGATGTATCATCCCGACACGCGTTCCCTGCCGTTCTCATACCTCATCGCCTATAACGACGTGATGTATCTGGTGCCGGGCCGCAACCTCACCACCGTGGGACTCTATCGCGACATACGCAAGTGGCCCAAGCGTGACAAGCGTCCGGCTGGAGCACGCAAGAGTGTGGTCAACTTCGACTGGTTGTCGCCGTTCACCGTGGGTGAGATCCTGCGCGGAAAGAAGATTCTGGAAGACCTACGCGAGGCATCCGGCGAGGACGTCTCCACATACAATTATCATGAGTATGTCATCAAGAACTCGTCACTCAGGAAGGGCATCAAGTATTACGACATCGCCCTGCGCATCTACATGGGAGCCGTGCTCAAGCGCCACGCCCCCGTGGAGCCAACCACCAGCGTAGGCACAGGTCCGTGGACCGACATCTCCGGACTGCTCCTGCCCGTGTCGGAAGAGCAGCGCATCATCGACGACATCATCTCCGGCGAAATAGAAACCACGCACGACCTCATCGAACGATTCGAGGAGATAAACGCCAATTACTCCGAATATCGTTGGGCATGGTCATACCGCATGATTCTGGACTATTACGGATTCACGTCGCTTACCGAGGAGAATGTGGAGCGCGTCAAGAGCGACTACATCACGGCACGCCGCGCATGGATAGCCGAAATAAAGAAGGACGCTGCCAAGGAATATCGCCTGGGAGACGTGGAGGAAGAGGTATTCCGAAACTTCAACGATCAGCTGGACAAGGAAGTGGACTTCGAGAACCAGAAACTGTATATGTAATATATAAAGATGTAATAAACAGTCTATTAAATAACATTTAAAAGATGAAATTCAAATCTATTATTCTTGCCTCAATCCTATCCTTAGGATTCTGTGGTCAGGCTTCTGCCTACGACTACGAGACCGTGAAGGGCGACCCGATGCAGACACGCATCTACACCCTGCCGAACGGACTGAAGATTTATCTGTCTGTCAACAAGGAGCAGCCGCGCATCCAGACTTACATCGCCGTGCGCACCGGCTCGCGCAACGACCCTGCCGAGACAACAGGTCTTGCACATTACCTTGAGCATCTGATGTTTAAGGGATCGAAGATTTTCGGTACGACGGACGCAGCCAAGGAGAAGCCTTACCTTGACGACATAGAGCGCCGTTACGAGCATTATCGCACCGTGACCGACCCGACAGAGCGCAAGCGCCTCTATCATGAAATCGACTCGGTGTCGCAGATTGCGGCACAGTACTTCATCCCCAACGAGTATGACAAGCTGATGGCGAGCATCGGTGCCAACGGCACCAACGCCTACACCAGCAACGACGTGACGTGCTACGTGGAGGACATCCCCGCCAACGAGGTGGACAACTGGGCACGCATCCAGGCTGACCGCTTCCAGAATATGGTGATTCGCGGTTTCCATACAGAGCTTGAGGCAGTGTATGAGGAGTATAACATCCACCTCTCAAACGACGGCGATAAGGTATGGAACGCTCTCGGAACAAAGCTCTTCCCCACACACCCGTACGGCACACAGACCACCATCGGTACACAGGAGCATCTTAAGAATCCGTCAATCACGAACATAAAGAACTACTTCCGCCAGTACTACGTGCCCAACAACGTGGCTATCTGTATGGCGGGCGACTTCGACCCAGAGCAGGTCGTAGCTACCATCGACCGCTACTTCGGCGCTTGGCGTCCGAGCCGCAAGGTCACATATCCTGAGTTTGCACCGGTTCGCACGCTGACAGCTCCTACGGACACCACGGTTGTGGGCAAGGAGGCTGAGCAGGTGATGCTGGGATGGAAGATGGACGGCGCTGCTTCATTGCAGAATGACACGCTCAACGTCATCACTTATATGCTCAACAACGGCACTGCCGGTCTGCTCGACCTCGATGTCAATCAGCCTATGCTCTGTCTCGGAGCAGGTGCAGGATGCATTGACATGCGCGACTATTCGCAGTTTGTGATGGTGGGCCAGCCCAATGAGGGTCAGACTCTTGAGGCTGTGAAGGACATCCTCCTCGCCGAAATCAACAAGCTCAAGCGTGGCGACTTCAGCGAAAAGCTCCTCAGCTCGGTGAAGAACAACCTCAAGCTCAACTTCCTCCGTTCGCTCGACAGCAATAGCAGCCGTGCCAACGCCTTCGTCCAGACATTCGTCAACGGACGTCCATGGCAGACAGAGGTGGAGAAGTTCGACCGCATCAACGCCATGACCAAGCAGCAGATTGTCGACTTCATGAACAAGCACTTCACGGACGGTTATGCTATCGTTTACAAGCGCATGGGTGAGGACACGACGCAGAAGAAGATTGATAAGCCGCAGATTACTCCCATCCCCTCTAACCGCAACCTCCAGAGCGCATTCGTGAAGGAGATAACCGAGTCGGAGGTTACGCCTATACAGCCGCGCTTCCTCGACTACGACAAGGACTTCCAGCGTGCACAGACCAAGCGTAAGCTGCCGGTTTACTATATCCAGAACAAGCAGAACGAACTGTTCGACCTCTATTATCGCTTCGAGTTCGGTGAGGAAAGCAACAAGTGGTTGCCTTACGCACAGGATTATTTCGACCTGCTCGGAACAGACAAGATGTCTGCCAAGGAGGTGAAGGAGCGCTTCTATGAGTTGGGCTGCAACTACGGCATCTCTGTAAGCAACTCCAAGATGTATATCTTACTCAGTGGTCTGGGCGAGAACATGAAGGAGGCAATGGCTCTCATGGAGAACGTCATCAACCACGCCAAGGCTGACCGTGAGGCTTACGACCGCTTCGTGAGCACAACGCTGAAGTCGCGTAAGGACAACAAGCTCGACCAGAAGACTAACTTCCAGGCTCTTCAGACCTACGGTATGTACGGACCGTACAACGCTTTCCGCAACGTGCCCAGCAGCACAGAGTTGGAGCAGAAGGATCCGCAGCAGCTTGTAGACCTCATCGCTTCTCTGAAGAACTATAAGCACAGCGTCATCTATTATGGTCCGATGGAGCTGAAGCAGCTTATCGCCACTATCGACAAGGGTCATGCTGTGGGCAAGAAGTTGCAGGACGCACCTGCCGCCAAGTATTACACCAAGGAGCAGACTCCTCAGACCGAGGTGCTACTGGCTCCGTATGACGCCAAGAACATCTATATGATGCAGTATAGCAATGACGGTAAGAAATGGAATCCGGCTGAGCAGCCCGTCATCACAGTCTTCAACGAGTACTTCGGTGGTGGTATGAACGGTGTGGTATTCCAGGAGCTTCGCGAGAGCCGCGGACTGGCATACAGCGCTTATGCTGACTATTCTACACCGAATCGCCAGCGCGACACCGACTACGCCATGACTTACATCATCTCTCAGAACGACAAGATGAGCGACTGCATCCGCGTGTTCAACGACATCATCGATACTCTCCCGCAGTCTGAGCAGGCTTTCGAGCTGGCTAAGCAGGCTACCAGCAAGCGCATCGCTTCTGAGCGAATCACCAAGACTGGCATCATCTTCTCTTACCTCAGCAACATGGAGCGTGGCATCAATTATGACATCCGTCGCAACATCTACGATGCACTGCCTAACCTCACTTTGAAGGATGTGGTGAACTTCGAGAAGAACAACTTCGCCGGCAAGACTTGGCGCTACATCATCCTCGGTGATGAGAAGAATCTCGACATGAAGGCTCTCGAGAAACTCGGAACCATCAAGCGAGTATCAACAGAAGAAATCTTCGGCTATTAAGCCGAAAGGACGCATTCCTTAGTCAGGGATAAATAAAATAACAGGAGTTACGAGCGAGGCGCAATGCCAGACTCGTAGCTCCTGTTTTGTTAATTATGACCATTTGTTTGTAATTTAACACTATTTAATAACATGATGTAAGAAAAACTGTTATCTTTGCAACATAACAACAGAATTATTGCATTTATGGAAATACTAATAGATTCTTTATATAGTATTGTAAATTACAAAAGCAGGTATCTGAAACTGAAAGAAATATTGGGGGTATACCTGTTTCTGAATATAAAGTAATAATAGGATTAGAACAACATTATTAATTTAAAACATTACGATTATGAAAATATTAAAGTATATGCTTATATGTTTGTTGACATTGTTAACAAACGTAACCTCAGCATTTGGGCAGAATCCTAATTACCCTTACGATATAAAAATTCAGAGGGTGGATACTTTAGGTGAAAAACAACAACATATAATATATTATTTCAATCTTTATGACTCTATACATGGAAACACAATGAGTTGTATGCTTGGAGGAAGTGTTAGATTGTATGGTCAAACTGCTTTTGATGATCCGTGGGAATTTAGTGGGTTATCTATTTATGATATAAAATCCACAACAGGGCGTGGCTACTTTCCTGATTCTTTATATGTAGACTTTACCCATAATGGTGTAAACAATGGATGGTATAAAACTACTATTGGTCTCGAGTACGACAACGGTACTATAGAGAATTGCCCAGACACTATCTTTATAGGAAAGTGTGAAAATGTTTTCATCAATCCTGATTACTACCTGAATCTCAAGGCAATATGCGTTGATCCTGAAAATCCTAATTATAAAGATATCAACGGTGTATTGTATAGAAAGGATGGTAAGGAACTTTTATGTGTTCCCCATTTATGGGCACAAGACAAGGTGATCGAAAACCTTGTACCAGATTTGGTGCCGGATAGTGCATTCTTAGGCTCTTATTCGATTGGTGACTATAAAACCAAGACAAGAATACGCTTTAACAGATTTCCCAAAATATATTTTGAACCCCGGAAAGATTATGTAGATTTTGGTATGGCTGTATTATATAGAACACCTGTTTTTCCTGATACCCTTTTCATTCCAAGTCATTTGCGCATGAGTTTCCAGTCTTTGGGAATAAGACATAAGGATGAAAAAGTGAATCTGAAAAATGTGTATCTTTTTGGTCCTGATGCTCACATGGGCTCATGGATTCAGTATGATGTAGATGACCCATTTTTTAAAGTAAATCCACATACATATGTAGAAATAGATACTGTGATTTTTGATGAAAGTACAAAGTATGTCATACCAATGGAGTTTAAGAAAACTATTGATGAACTGCGTAATAAGGTACCAGTATCAGATGATGATATATGGGGCGATAATTACTGTAATGCATCAGTAGTGATTTGCAAATCCCCGACACCTCCTAGAGTGTTAAATTACTGCGACGAAAGTGTTGGTATGGGACAATTTCCATGCATGTTCGGAAATATGGCAACATCAACAGTTTTATATGTTCCTAAGGGAAGTAAAAAAGCAAACTCAACAGCTCATGGGTGGTGTTATTTTTATAGGATAGAAGAACTTGACGAAAATGGTAATATCGTCCCAACTGACATTGATACGTTAACCAAACAAAATGTAAAGGTTTACAGTGAGAACGGTTTCGTGAATGTTGACAACATCACTGACGTTTCTCATATTTCTGCATATACGGTCAACGGACAAAGGCTTCAGCCTCAGAAGGTGGATGGAAGCAGATTACGCTTTAAGTGTAATGCCGGCGACTTGGTAATCGTAAAAACCGATAGCGAAGTAAGAAAGATACTGGTGAAGTAAAGGATTGGGCAACACGACATAGCACGAAGAAGCACAGGAGTTACGAGCAAGGCGCAATGCCAGACTCGTAGCTCCTGTTTTATTTTTAGGCGTAAACGAAATAGGGATTTTCCTATCAACCATTAGGGAATCTTACCATTACGTTTTCATTCCATCTTGCTAATTTTGCATCCAGAAAAAAACATAAAACCATAGAAGTTATGAAAACGAATGAATGGATGGCACTTATTGCTACAAGTTTTTTGATGTTTGCCTTATGTCTCTCGGCAACTGTATAAACTAATAAAAAAACGGAACATAAAAAACAAGGACATACTCTGCATCAATGCAGAACATGTCCTTGTGTATAGATATATGCCTTCAGCAGCGATAAAGTGAAGGCTGAAGAATAATGAAATACTCTACTCAATAAAGAAATCGAAGTCGTCCTTTTCTTCCTTCTTGCTGTCATCGAAGTCGTCGAAGCCGTCATCATTCTTCTTGGTTGCTGACTTCGGTTTCTCCTTCAGCTTTCCGTCCTTGTCGAACATTCCGTATGTGGTTCGGAGGACGATAAATTCGGTGCGGCGGTTCAGCTGATTGCATACCTCCTGCTTGTCCTTGTCGAGCTTAAGGATAAATTCCTCCGACAGCACGTCGTTCTCTTTCAGCCAAGGATATTTCTCGGTTAGCTTCTTCTTTATGGTCTTCGGCTTCTCCTTTCCGTAGCCGACAGGCGAGAGGCGGTCACGCGAAATGCCCTTTGCCGTGAGATATTCCACCACCGCTTCGGCACGACGTTGCGAGAGCAGCTTGTTGTATTCTGCAGATCCCTTATAGTCGCAGTGTGCCGACAGCTCTATGGTGACGTTGGGGTTCTCGTTCAACAGTTTCACGAGCTCGTCCAAAGCCACTGTGGATTCGGGACGTAGCGTAGCCTTATCGAAGTCGTAGAAGATGTTGTCGATGAGCACAGGAGCTGTTATCGAGGCGAGCGGGAACTGCAGTACGTGTTCTTCCGACTTGTCCGACTTCTCCACTCTTATCTCCTCCTTATGGTTGAGGAATCCCTTGCAGGTTCCGAGCAGAATATAGTCGACGCCCGGTGTCAGTACATAGTCGAACGAACCGTCACCCTTTACGCTTATTTTCTTATTGGTGCCGTCAGATCCAACAACGTAAACGAGAGCTGCGGGCAGTTCGTAGCCGTCCTGCTCATACACCCAACCCTTCACGCTCTGTATTATTTCCGGGTTCTCAAAGCTGTAGATATGGTCCCATCCTCTGCCGTCGTTACGGTTTGACGAGAAGAAGCCACGGTTGTGAACTCCCTCGAACGTCATGCCGAAGTCGTCGCCTTGCGAATTGAGCGGATAGCCGGGATGCTCCACATGGTACTTGCCGTCCTTGCCGACGGAGGCGATGAAGATGTCGAGTCCTCCCATGCCGGGATGGCCGTCACTTGAGAAATAGAGGTCGCCGTTGGGACGGAATGTGGGGAACATCTCGTTGCCCGGCGTGTTGATGGGCGCACCAAGATTCTCCACACCACCCAGTCCTGCCGATGTGATGCGTGCTCTCCAGATGTCAAGCCCTCCCATGCCACCCGGCATGTCCGACGTAAAGTAGAGCCATAGTCCGTCGGGCGATACGGCAGGGTGGGCGTAGCTTGAGAGCGTATCGCCCGTAATCTTCAGTTCGTTGGCTTTTCCCCATGCTGCGTCCGATCGTGAAGATGTGACAATCTGCGCATAACGGGGATAAGTGGGGTCGGTGGAGCATTGCGTAAGATACATAGTACGTTGGTCGGGCGACATGGCGCAAGCTCCTTCGTCATAGTCAGTGTTTACGCCTCCCGTTACAGCCTCAGGCTTCTGCCAGCGTCCCTTCTCGTCCTTTTCAGACACGAAGATGTCGGCAGGCTTAGCTCCGGTTATGCCGCTAAGTTCGTTGCCCTGCGCGTCATTACGGGTGGAGGTGAAGTAGAGCTGGTCATACTGGTCGCCTGCAAGCACAGGCGAGTAGTCGGCTCGGCGCGAATTGAATATGTCCATGCGCTTGACCGTATAGCGCGAACCTTCCTTCTTCCATGTCGGTGCGTTCTGTGCCGAAACCAGACCGTTTCGTGCCAGCGTCATGGCGTCGTCGTGCGACAATGCTGCGGGCAATGCAGCCGACGAGCGTCCGAGTGTCTTCTTCTCGGTCTGCAGGTCTGCACCTGCTGAAAGCGAATCCACCACTTCCTTGAACAACGTCTCAGCCTGCTTGTACGATCCGTTCCTAAGCAGCTGGCGTGCGTAGGCGAGGCGGTCCATTGTGGACGCCTGCTTGTAGCGGATGGCGTTGCTGTAGGCAGCCATAGCCTTCTGCGAGGCATTGATGCGCTCGTTGCAGTAGGCAATCTTGAGCGCAATCTGTCCACGGCGCTCGCGTTCTTTAGGCGAAGTCCTTGAGTAGGCTTGCTTAAACTGTGTTGCAGCGTCGTAATACTCGCCGATGGCAAGATATTTCTCGCCCTTCTTGAGGTTCTTGTCTGCTCCGCATCCCGTCACGGTCATGGCGATGATGACGAGAAGGCAGAGAGCGGTGAATGGAATGTATGGTCTTTTCACGTCTTGGATGTTTTGCTTGTTTTATTGTGTGCCGGCGGTCGGGCTATTTATCGAAGTCAACGCGGTATGTGCATCCGTTACGCCAGTTGCTGCAGCCATAAGCCGTCTTGCCTTTTATTATCGTTCCCTTGCCGCAGACCGGGCACGTTGTTCCGATAATGGAATCGTCAGCAGACGTACTGTCTGGTGGAGTCGGTTGTGGAGCGTCGGCCTTCTTGTTGTCCGCCTTGGCTGTCGTTGTCTTCTTCTTTGTGGTCTTCTTTTTCTTCTTCAGATCCTCGTCAGTCAGTATGGTCACACGTCGGTTGGTATTGTCGCGCAGCACGTCGTTCACGATTTCGGTCACCTGCTGCTTCAGTCCGTTGATGAAGTCGGCAGCATCGTCCTTCTTGTGCTCGATGTCGCGCAGACGCTTCTCCCAAATGCCCGTAAGCTCACAGCTCTTGAGAAGTTCCTCATGGATGATGTCGATGAGTTCTATTCCCGTTGCCGTAGCCACCAGATTCTTGCGTTCGCGGCGTATATAGTGTCTCTTGAAGAGAGTCTCTATGATTCCGGCCCTTGACGACGGGCGTCCGATACCGTTTTCCTTCAGTGCGGCACGCAGCGTCTCGTCCTCCACAAACTTACCCGCTGTCTCCATCGCACGCAGGAGAGTTGCTTCGGTGTAATACTTCGGTGGAGTGGTCCACTTTTCGGAAAGCGTCGGCGTATGCGGTCCGCTTTCTCCCTTGACGAACGTGGGCAGCGTGCGTTCCTCGTCGCCCTTGTTATGGTCGTCGTCCTCAGAAGTGGCGTTAGGCGTTGGCGTTGCTGCTTGGTTTGTGGGCTGTGCGTATACGGCTCGCCATCCCGGAGAGAGGATCTCCTTTCCGTTAACCTTAAACTCAATGTCCTCCACGTTTCCTAATACCGTTGTAGTGGAGAACTTGCAGTCAGGATAGAACACGGCAATGAAGCGGCGTGCTATCAGGTCGTAGACGTTTCGCTCAAGGTCTGTAAGGCTTGTGGCAGGCACGCCTGTTGGGATGATGGCGTGGTGGTCGGTCACTTTAGACGTGTCGAAGACGCGCTTCGACTTTGTCAGCTTCTTTCCCATAAGCGGCTGCATGAGCGGTCCGTACTGCTTGCTGATGCCGGAGAGGATGGACGGACACTTGGGATAGATGTCGTCGCTGAGGTATTGCGTGTCCACACGGGGGTAAGTGGTGAGCTTGCGCTCGTAAAGACCCTGTATTATCTTAAGCGTTGTCTCAGCGCTATAAGAGAATTTACGGTTGCATTCCACCTGCAGCGACGTAAGGTCGAAGAGTCGTGGAGGTGCTTCCGTACCGTTCTTCTTCTGCACGGCAGTGACCGTGAACGGCTTGTCGGCTATGGTTGAGAACGCTGCCTCTCCTTCTTCCTTTGTCGTAAACTTGCCCTTTGTGGCTGTAAAGGTGGTGTCGCGATATACGGTGGCAAGCACCCAGTAAGGCTCCGGCTCGAACGAATCAATCTCCTTCTGACGGTTTACGATAAGTGCAAGCGTCGGCGTCTGCACACGACCGATGGACAGCACCTGACGGTTCTGTCCGTACTTCAGCGTGTAGAGGCGGGTGGCGTTCATGCCGAGCAGCCAGTCGCCGATGGCACGGCTCAGTCCTGCAATGTAAAGCGGCTGGTATTCGCTCTGGTCTTTCAGTTGGCTGAATCCCTCCCTTATCGCCTCGTCCGTCATTGACGAAATCCAGAGGCGCTTTACGGGGCACTTCGCTCCAGCCTTCTGCATCACCCAACGCTGTATGAGTTCACCCTCCTGGCCGGCGTCACCGCAGTTGACGATGCTGTCAGCCGACTGCATTAGTTTTTCTATCACGGCAAACTGGCGCTTGATGCCGTCATCATCAATCAGTTTTATTCCGAATCGTGGCGGTATCATAGGCAGAGCGGAGAGGCTCCAGTGCTTCCATAAGTCGGTATAGTCGTTTGGCTCCTTCAGCGTGCAGAGATGACCGAAGGTCCACGTCACCTGGTATCCGTTGCCCTCCATATATCCGTTGTGGGCGCTTGTGGCACCAAGTATGCGTGCTATGTCCTTTGCCACGCTTGGTTTCTCGGCGATGCAGACTATCATATAATGTATCCTTTTTGTTTCTTCTTGTTGTTAATTATCTTCTTCTTGTTTCTCTTCTCCCTTTATCATGAAGGCAAATTTAGGGGTTATCTCGCATCCTATGGCTGTCTTGAAGTCGCACAGACCATAGTTGGGCGTGCCGTCCATGGTGGACGGACCGATGTCGAGGATGCGTAGTCCTTCGCGCTGGTAGTGCATGAAGAGTCGGTAGGCAAAATAGTTCATCGGGCGAAGATGAGAATAGGCACGCAGGTCACCCCAATAAATCACCTGCGCAATGCCCTCTGCCACGTGGAATATCTGCGCTGCCGCCACGTCCTTTCCTTCATATTGCAGAAGGAAGAAGTCGGCAGGAACCGTGCGAACCGTCTTTTCCACGTCATTCAGCGTCATGCTCAACCTATAGTCATGCTCCTCACGGTTTGCCTTTATCACGCTGTACGCCCGGCGTAGTCCTTCTATGTCGTCACGTTGGATGGCTACGAACTCGAATCCGGCACTCATTCCTCTCTTCAGATTCTTTCGTGCGCTCTTCTCAAGTCCCTCCTCATACCCCTTAAACTTGTCGAGCGGGAAGAAGAAGTTGAGGTCAATGTATTCCAGTTTGGCGTGGCGTGAGAGAATGTTCACGCAGGAATTGATGAGCGTCGGAGCATAGAATGCGGGGGGAAGGACGATGTATACGGGCTTGCCGACGCTTTGGGCGTATTCAGCAAGAGCCTTTACAGCCTCCTCAATGGTGTCGAGCCTTTGCTGCTTGTTGGCGGACAATCCGCCGAAAGGCGCTGAGAAAGGCGAGAGCAGCTTTCCGTTGCGTTCGCCAAGCACCATCCCGAACCTCGTCTTTCCGCCGTCAGCAAAGAGCAGATACCTTATTGCGTCAGCCTTATGTCGGTTGAGTTCGCTGAAGGCAGCGGTGTTGAAGATGTGCGGATGATGCTCAATGGCATTCGTATATTCCTGTGCCGATACTTCCTGAATGGTCATTTCTTAATATTCCAGTTGGTTTTTCTTTACAATATTGTTGCTATATCCTGAAGTCGTTAATCAGTTTAGCCACGCATTTCCTCTCCTCTTCAGTCACCACTTGCGAAACCGGAATGCTCAGTTCTTCCAAGTGTATGGCCTCCGTAATGGGCAGATGGAGGGAGCGCAGTTCCTCGTAAGCCCGCTGATGATGTGGCGGGATGGGGTAGTGGACGTCGGTCTGCACCCCGTTGGCTTTCAGATATTCCTGCAGCTTGTCCCTCTGTTTGCACATAAGCGGAAAGATATGGAACACGCTGTTCTGCCAAAAGTCGTCGGTAGGCAGGCTGACCAGTCGGTTCTTTATATTGTCAATGTAGAAGCGGGCGTTGCTGCGTCGCCTCTCGTTCTCCTCGTCAAGGAACGGCAGCTTAGCCAACAGCACCGCAGCCTGCAGCTCGTCCATGCGCGAGTTTACTCCCTTGTGCGAGAAGACATACTTGCGTTCCGAACCATAGTTGCCCAATGCCCTTACCATATCAGCCAGTTCGGCGTCGTCCGTCGTTACGGCTCCACCGTCACCGAGTGCTCCGAGGTTCTTCGTCGGATAGAAGCTGTGTCCGGCGGCATCGCCCAAAGCTCCCGTCTTCTTATCGCCGAAGCGACAACCATGAGCCTGGGCGTTATCCTCAATGAGCAGCAGATTATGGCGTCGGCAGATGTCGCCTATGCGATCAGTGAATGCGCATTTGCCGTACATGTGTACAATCATGACGGCACGGGTGCGCTTCGTGATGGCATCCTCGATGAGGCTGTCGTCAATCTGCAGCGTGTCGCGTCTCGGTTCCACCAGTACCGGCTTCAGCCTGCATCTCGAAACGGCAATGATGGAGGCGATGTATGTGTTGGCAGGCACAATCACCTCGTCGCCCTCCTTCAGTCTGCCCATCTCGATGTAGGCACGCATGATGAGCGTAAGCGCGTCCAGACCGTTGCCGCAAGCCACGCAATGACGGGTGCCTGTATAGTTGGCATATACCTGCTCGAAGCGTTTGGTGGCGTTTCCCTTCAGAAACCATCCGCTGTCCGCCACGTCAGTGAGTGCCTGCCTGATGCTTTCGGCATGCAAGGCGGTGATACGCTTAAGATTGACGAGTTCTATCATTATTTCTTTTCTTCTTCCTTGTTTTGTATATATCTTACAAAGTCGTCGTACTCTCTGATGTAGTCAGCTTCGAGAAACTCCTCGCTTGCGAGAACGAGGCACACCGAACCCGATGAGAAATCTTCGAGCGTACGCCATATTCCGGTCTCTACAAGCAGTCCCTGCCAAGGGTGATTGAGATGGAAGGTCTCCTTCTCGTGTCCGTTGTCGAGTGTCACGCTGAACGATCCGCTCACGGCAATGATAAATTCGCGGCATTCTTTATGTGCATGACCGCCGCGGCTTTCGCCCGCAGGGATGTCGTATGTCCAGTATACGCGCTTAATGTTGAAAGGCACATGGTGCAGACTTTCCGCCACGGTAAGGTTGCCGCGGATGTCGAATATTTTCGGTAGGTCGATGAGGGTGCGTTCTGATGTTTCCATTTTGGATATATAGTTGTGTGTGATGTAATATATATTTAACGTAATAAACGGCGGTTTATTACATCAGTGACCGGTTTAACGAACCATCTCCTTAGGGCTTCCGCCACGAGAATGGTGCTTACGATGGACACGGCAAGATTGATGGCAGCCAGTTTCTCCGACCCGTCATAACCGACGATGTGCTGTACGATGCGGATGACAAGAAGGTGAGCGATGAAAATCTCGAAGCTTACAGATCCGAGCCAGCTCATCGGCTTCGACTGTAGAAGCCTTGTTGCCCAACCTTCCGAAGCGTCAGCCGTCGTCAGTCTCACTACTATCAATGGCATTACGGGCCAGAACAGCATGGAGCATCTTATCTGCGGGCACATTATCTGATACAGGGCGTACACAGCCAGAAGCAGAGCCACGTCCACGTAAGGGAACAGTCTCGGCAGCTTCCTAACGCTTGGGCAGGTCTTGTAAAAGCGATAGGCGATGATACCCAACGAGAAGTCGATGGCGCGGAGCAGCGGATTGGAGTAGAGCGTGCAGTTGGTCATCTTGTCAGGCACCTGCAATGCCAGGCAAGCGTACACGGCGGCAAGCACTGTCATGCCTATTGCGAGGCGGCTCGTCCTTATGCTTGTGAGCCATTTATAGAGCCATGCGAACACTATGTAGCAGAATAGCGTATCGCAGAGAAACCACGACACACCGTTAGCCACGAACAGCGTATGGTCAGACGGTATCCATGTCTGGACGAGCAGAAGGCTTGTCGCTATCTGCAATGCGTCGTAGGTGACGCCAAGCCTATAGTCCAATGCCACTGTGGCCGAGAAGAACAGCAGGTGGAGCGGATAGAGATGCCAGAAATGCTTCCAAAAGAAGCGCTTTCCGTCGAACTCGCCTCTGCTTACTCTCGGACCGTAGCCGTATGAGAGGACAAAACCGCTGAGCACGAAGAAGAACGCCACGCCACCTTCCCCTCCGAAATCAAAGGGCGAATGGGCAAGCGGTTCCACGCTGTGGCTCAGATATATAAGAAGAATAAACAGGAAACGCGCCGCCTGAAGCGTGCGAATCCTGTTCGTATTGTCTTGTCGTAATGTCGTTTCCTGCATGCTTTTTACTTCTCCATGTACGGGTCGGTGCCCAGTACTGTGGCAGCCAGACGCTTAGCCTTGTCGCGCAGAGCGGTGGTGTCAGCGTCAGGTTCGCCGTAGCAGAGCGTCACGCCCATTCGTCTGCCGACGTGTGCCTCGGGCTTTCCGAAGATGCGGATGCGTGTATGGTCTTCCTTGAGAGCCTCCACGAGGTTGTAAGGCAGCGGATCGTTCGACTCCACCGGTGAGAGAATCACGGCGCTTGCTCCTGCATGCTCGAGGTGGATGCCGGCGATGGGCAGTCCCATAACGGCACGGAAGTGAAGCTCAAACTCTGAAAGGTTGGTGGTATGACCCAGTGTCACCATGCCCGTGTCGTGCGGACGCGGCGAAAGTTCGGAGAAGATCACCTCGCCCTGCTTCGTGAGGAAGAACTCCACACCCCACAGTCCGGCTCCGGTAAGAGCGCGTGTCACCTTCTCTGCCATGTCCTGTGCCTTGAGCAGTTCGTCCTCAGGAATGCTGAACGGCTGCCAGCTCTCGCGATAGTCGCCGCCTTTCTGTACGTGTCCGATGGGCGGGCAGAAGAGTGTGGGTCCGTCTTTCTGTGTAACGGTAAGGAGAGTAAACTCCGAATCGAAGTGGATGAATTCCTCGATGATAATCTCCTTCACGTCACCGCGGCTGCCTTCCATGGCGTCATTGAAAGCCTTTTCCAGCTCAGAAGCTTCGCGGACGATGCTCTGTCCGTGACCTGAAGACGACATAAGGGGCTTTATCACGCACGGGAAACCAATCTCCTTCGAGTGCTCGAGGAGCTGTTCCAGGGTGGTGGCATAGAAATACTTGGCTGTGCGCAGACCCAATTCCTTGGCTGCGAGGTCGCGGATGGCCTTGCGGTTCATGGTGAAGTTGACGGCGCGTGCGCTCGGAACCACCTGAATGCCCATCTTCTCAAAGTCGAAGAGTCGTTCGGTTCGGATGGCTTCAATCTCCGGTACGATAACGTCCGGCTTGTGACGCTCCACCACAGCGGCAAGTGCGTCGCCGTCCAGCATGTTGAAAACCTCATGTTCGTCGGCAACCTGCATTGCCGGTGCGTTCTCATACTTGTCGCATGCAATGACATACTGTCCTGCACGTTTGGCGGCGATGACAAATTCCTTGCCCAGTTCGCCCGAACCTAACAATAATATTTTCTTCATCTTATAGTGTAGTAATTTTATGTACATTATGGTTTCAAGATGCTAATGTACGATTAATTTTGCAGTCTACAAAGTTTTTTGAACGAATTTTATCAAATGGTCGGTAAGTCAGAAAATTGTTGTATCTTTGCAAAGATAGTACAAACTAATAAAAACAACAATAACTCTATAGAATAAACAACATTTTCGACAATGGCAACAGTAGACGACAAGAAGGTTATCTTCTCCATGGTGGGAGTGTCAAAGATTATCCCCCAAAACCGTAAACAGATTTTGAAGGACATCTATCTGTCCTTCTTCTATGGCGCCAAGATTGGCATCATCGGACTTAACGGAGCCGGTAAGTCCACTCTTATGAAGATTATCGCAGGCCTCGAGCAGCCCACAAGCGGCGAGGTGGTCTGGAGTCCGGGCTATACTGTCGGCTACCTGCCGCAGGATCCGCCGCTCGACGAGACGAAGACTGTGAAAGAGAATGTCATGGAAGGCGTAAAGCAGGCTTATGACGCATTGAAGGAATACGAGGAAATCAATGCCAAGTTCGGCCTTGAGGAGTATTATGGCGACCCGGACAAGATGGACCGTCTCATGCAGCGTCAGGCTGAGGTGCAGGACATCATCGACGCTACAGACGCATGGAACATGGACTCTAAGCTCGACCGTGCTATGGCTGCATTACGCTGTCCGAAGGGCGAACTCCCCGTTACGCACCTCTCTGGCGGTGAGCGCCGCCGTGTGGCATTGTGCCGTCTGCTCCTTCAGAAGCCAGACGTGCTCCTCCTCGACGAGCCTACCAACCACCTTGACGCTGAGAGCATCGACTGGTTGGAGCAGCACTTGCAGCAGTACGAGGGAACGGTAATCGCCGTTACGCACGACCGTTACTTCCTTGACGATGTAAGCGAGTGGATTCTTGAGCTCGACCGCGGTGAGGGAATACCTTGGCATGGCAACTATTCGTCATGGCTCGAACAGAAAACCAAGCGCATGATGCAGGAGGAGAAGCAGGCTTCCAAGCGCCGTAAGGCTCTCGAACGCGAGCTCGAGTGGGCACACATGGCTCCGAAGGCACGCCAGGCAAAGGGTAAGGCACGTCTTAACGCATACGAGCAGATGCTCGGTGAGGAGCAGAAGGAGCGTGAGGAGAAGCTCGAGATATTCATCCCGAACGGTCCTCGTCTCGGCAATAAGGTGATTGAGGCGCAGCACGTGCAGAAGGCTTTCGGCGACAAGGTGCTCTTCAACGACCTCAACTTCATGCTTCCGCCTAACGGCATTGTGGGCGTCATCGGTCCTAACGGTGCCGGTAAGACCACTCTCTTCCGCCTTATCATGGGACTGGAGAAGGTTGACGGCGGTACGTTTGAGGTGGGCGAGACTGTTAAGCTTGCCTACGTTGACCAGCAGCATAAGGACATCGATCCGAAGAAGTCTGTGTATGAGACCATATCGCAGGGCAATGAGACAATGCGCCTTGGCGGTCGCGACGTCAACGCCCGTGCCTATATCTCACGCTTCAACTTTGCCGGAACAGACCAGAGCAAGTTGTGTGAGAACCTTTCAGGTGGTGAGCGCAACCGCTTGCAGCTGGCTCTTGCTCTGAAGCAGGAGGGCAACGTTCTTCTTCTCGACGAGCCCACCAACGACATCGACGTCAACACGCTGCGTGCGCTTGAGGAAGGTCTTGAGAGCTTCGCCGGTTGTGCCGTGGTTATCAGCCACGACCGTTGGTTCCTCGACCGTATCTGTACGCATATCCTTGCCTTCGAGGGCAACGGAGAGGTGTTCTTCTTCGAGGGCAGCTACTCTGACTACGAAATCAACAAGGCACGTCGTCTCGGCAATGAGGACATCAAGAAGGGACGTTACCGCAAGTTGATGGACGACTAAACGTAGTCTTTTAATAAAAATGTTAAGCAGATTCTTTCAAGTCACGAAGAATCATGCTTCCTATGATTATGAGCGCAAGTGTTACCACTAACGGAGTGTAAGGGGTGATGCTTGCGCTCATTGTCGTTGGTAGGGATATGTGTGAGATGGTGTTGTGTATGCCGTCCGACATGGAGGAGAGCATACTTGCCGTCATGCTGACGATGCGAGTCTTGAGAATGTCGAAGCCGTCGACGAGGAAGAACACCACTACGCATGCCGCTGCCATGACAGCCGTCCACAGATTATACATTCTGTAGCAGCGCGCGTCAACCTCCTCCGGCAACCTCTGCATCACACGCTCTGCGAATCCGTTGTCGTCTATACGCATACGCACACTGTCGGCAAAGAACTTCTTGAGGAGTTCTTCGTCGACAGCACCATTATTACTTATTATGTTCTTTTTTTCAGTCATAGTTAATATCCATTTTGTTTTAGGAACATTGTCAGCTTCTGCTTGCCTCTGAATATGTGCGACTTGACGGTGCCGACCGCCATTCCCGTTATCTCGGCTATGCGTTCTATGGGATAGCCGTCGATGAGTTGCAGCGTCACGCAGGTGCGTTCCTTTTCGGCAAGTCTGGCGAGCGCTCCGTAAACGTCCATCTTCATGCCCTGTTCGCTGTTGGCGGCGCATCGGTTAGCTACAGCCGGGCTGTCCGTATCGGTGGTGGGACGATGTCGGCGGTGATGGTCGTAGAGCACGTTGCAGGCTATACGATACAGCCAAGTGGAGAACGCCGCCGTACCCTTAAACTGGTGTATGTTGGTGTAAGCCTTAATGAAGGTGTCCTGCGCGAGGTCGTCGCTCAGCTGCTCGTCCCCCAAAGTCTGGTGGAGGAAGAATCGTCTTATAGGCGACTGATACTTCCTGACAAGCTCATTGAAAGCCGCTTTGTCATGAAGTCCAGCCACCTGTGAGATTAGAGAGAGATCGTCGTTTGTTACCTTCATTGTTTTAATAATATGATTTCTGAAGTGGCGGAGGCCGGAGACCTCCGCTACTATTAATCTTCGTTTCTTAACGATTCGTTTCGTTGGGATTATTTCTTTCTTCTCCGTTTTCCTCGTTATTCTCCGTCGTATCAGCGATGTCCGAATAGAGTGGTTCTTCGTAGGTTTCCTCGTTCTTGCGCTTCCACGTCAGCTTGCTGTCATAGTTGTATTTCACCATAAACATCTGTCCTAAGCCGATGCAAGCCACGAGTCCACCGATGCCTACAAGAGGATTGGCGCCTAAGCACCAGAAGAAAATCATCAGACCCACACCCGTCGACGTGTTTCTCACGCCGCGTCTCCACATATATTCTGCTCTGCTGTTGAGGAGCGGTGTCTGCTCTTCCGTAAGCGGTACGCCTTTCTCCATTGCCATCTCTGCCAGACGCACGCGGTCCTTGTGGCGGCGTACGAAATAGCGGATGATGAGCAGCACTATTATCAGCGGCATGAAGAGGAAGACGAGGGACGCCAGGATTATGATGGTGCCCAAAAAGCCGCCGAACGCTGTCGTGAACCTGTGACTGATCCTTGAGAACGGATCGCCAAAGTGCGAAGGGTCTAAATCATTGGTGTCGTCCACATTTTGCGAATTCCATCCCGGCATATTCGTAACGGAGGCATTGTCGTTGTCCGTTGACGTTGTGTCTGAGTAAGCCTCTACGCCTTCGTCTTCCTGCGATGCGGCATTGGCGGCGTCAGCCTTCGTGTCCTTCTGCTTGTCCACCATCTGCGTAGTAGGCGTGTGGCGGTGTTTCTGTGCCAAGGCAGGAACTGTGGCGCTCAATGTGAGGAGCATTGCCATTGAAAGGATTGTCTTTTTCATATCTGTATGTATGTTTTTTTTATTGTTTTCTATAGGTTTGACTATTTATGTAGGCGATAAGTTGCAAAGCTACGAAAAAAAATTGGCGACTTGCTTACTTGGATAATAATATGTAACTTTGCAACACATATATATAATATAAGTATATCCCCATGCTTTTAACAAGTAAGGACAATCCTATGAATCTTCCTTCAGATTTCGAAAACTATACGCGCGATCTTCTCGGCGACGCTCTTTACAGCCGTCTCCGCGAAGGACTGGCAGAAGCGCCGTCACACACAAGCATACGTCTCAATCCGTTCAAGGCCGCCTCGCGTGAGGTGAACGGACAGCTTATGGAGAGCGTCGTGCCTTGGTGTCCCGCCACGGGACGCTACCTTAACGAACGTCCCAACTTCACCTTCGATCCGCTCTTCCATGCAGGAGCTTATTATGTGCAGGAGGCAGGCTCAATGCTTGTCGACCTTGCCGTACGCCATCTCATCACACAACCAGTACGCATGCTCGACCTCTGCGCTGCTCCAGGTGGCAAGTCAACAGCCCTGCGAGCCGCTCTGCCCGAGGGAAGCCTTCTCTTCACCAACGAGCCGATGCGTACACGTGTGCAGATTCTGAGCGAGAACATACAGAAGTTCGGTCATGAAGACGTCGTCGTAACCAACAATTATCCTCGCGATTACCGCAAGGCACGCATCATGTTTGACGCCATCCTTGCCGACGTGCCCTGCTCCGGCGAGGGAATGTTCCGCAAGGACGAGGGAGCCATAGCGGAATGGAGCCGTCAGAACGTCGACAACTGCTGGCGACTGCAACGCGAGATAGTAAGCGACATCTGGTCGTGTCTGCGTCCCGGCGGACTGCTCATCTATTCCACGTGTACGTTCAATGCGCACGAGGATGAGGAGAATGTGGAATGGATAGCCTCTGAGCTTGGTGCTGACATCCTCTGTCTGCCTGTTGAGGCGGAGTGGGGCATAACGCAAGCCGTCGTAGGCGACATTCCCGCTTATCGCTTCCTGCCGGGAGTGAGCCGTAGCGAAGGACTCTTCCTTGCCGTGCTCCGCAAGCATGGCGACGCTGATGAGGCTCCCGTGAAGGAAGACAACAGGAAAGCGCAGCGCCGCGGACGTGGCGAGAAGGCGGCTGTGGTGAAGACGCCCGACGTGCAACTAATCTCTCCCTCCGATTATGCCGTACGCCAAGGCGCCTCCGACACGCTCCTTGCCGTACCGACGCGATGGGCTGACGTCTATGACAAGGCGGCAGCGTCGCTGAAGGTGATGCACGCCGGTGTGCAGCTCGGAACGGTGAAGGGCAAGGATGTGGTGCCAAGCCAGTCGCTCGCTCTCTCACGACAGCTCGACCGTTCAGCCTTCCCCACCGTTGATCTCGCCTACGCTGATGCCGTGGCTTATCTTCGTAAGGAGGCTGTGGCTCTGCCTGACGGTACGCCGCGCGGTTACGTGCTGCTGACGTACGACGGCATGCCGATAGGCTTCGAGAAGAACATCGGCAACCGCGCCAACAACCTCTACCCGCAGGAATGGCGCATAAAGAGCTCGCATGTCCCCGATGAGGCTCCCGCCGTTCTCACACAATCCGTATAACAAAACAAGAAAAACATATACATAACAATATCATGCAACAATATCTTTCTCTCCTTAACCGCATCCTTACCGAGGGTGCCACAAAGACAGACCGCACGGGAACGGGCACGATGAGCGTGTTCGGCAATCAGATGCGCTTCAACCTTGCTGACGGCTTCCCCTTGCTCACCACCAAGAAGCTCCACCTCAAGTCTATCATCTACGAGCTGCTGTGGTTTCTGCGTGGCGACACCAACGTGCATTACCTTCAGGAGCATGGCGTGAGAATATGGAATGAGTGGGCAGACGAGAACGGCGACCTTGGTCCTGTCTACGGTCATCAGTGGCGCTCATGGCCCGACTATAACGGAGGCACCATCGACCAGATTCAGAACGTGCTCGACCTCATCCGCAATCATCCTGACTCGCGCCGCATGATTGTCTCGGCATGGAATCCTGCCGAGGTGGAGCAGATGGCGCTGCCTCCCTGCCATTGCCTATTCCAGTTTTATGTGGCTGACGGCAAGCTGTCGCTCCAGCTCTATCAGCGTTCCGCCGACACCTTCCTCGGCGTTCCGTTCAACATCGCCTCCTACGCCCTCCTTCTTCAGATGATGGCGCAGGTGTCAGGACTGGAGGCGGGCGACTTCATTCACACCACCGGCGACACCCACCTCTATCTTAACCATCTCGATCAGGCACGCCTCCAGCTTACGCGCACCCCGAGACCGCTGCCCAAGATGCGCATCAATCCCGACGTGAAGAATCTCTTCGACTTCCACTACGAAGACTTCCAGCTCGAGGGCTACGACCCGTGGCCGCATATCTCAGCGCAAGTAAGCGTGTAAGAAATCCTAACTCAAAACTCAAAATTCAAAAATGATAAACATTATCGCTGCCGTTGCCGCCAATCGCGCCATCGGTCTTGAGAACAAGCTTCTCTATTGGTTGCCTAACGACCTCAAGCGTTTCAAGGCACTCACCACAGGTCATACCATCATAATGGGTCGCCGCACCTTCGAGTCGCTCCCCAAGGGCGCTCTGCCCAACCGTCGCAACATCGTCATAAGCCGTACGCAGACCTCGTTTCCGGGTTGCGACACCTACAGCTCGCTGGAAGAAGCCATCGCCCATTGCGCTGCTGACGAGGACGTATATATAATAGGTGGCGCAAGCGTCTACGAGCAGTCGCTCCCCCTTGCTGACCGTCTTTGCCTCACGGAGGTTCACGACACGCCAGCCGACGCCGACGCCTTCTTCCCCGAATACGAAGGATGGCGCGAAGTGAGTCGTGAGGAGCATCCCACGGACGAGAAGCACCACCAGACCTACGCCTTCGTTGACTATGTGAAGGCGAAGAAATAAGCTGCTGTGTAAAATGCTGTTTAGGCAGGGCTTTGACAAAGAAAAACACAAGCAACAGAACAAACTTAGGAGGCTATGGCGTCTCGCCGTAGCCACGCACCCACAAATGCAAGCAAATGGAATAATAGCCGATTGGGGTATGCTATGGGAGGCTGCGTG
>OLSD01000235.1_pt1 | contig 61309 bp, 58 predicted proteins | sample 1672211 | NCBI WGS metagenome assembly OLSD01 (sample SAMEA3136659, study PRJEB25190) | human gut metagenome | reverse complement strand
ATCCCGAACACAGAAGTTAAGCCCTTGTACGCCGACAATACTTGGCTGGCGACGGCCCGGGAAGATAGGTAGCTGCCGGATACCAAAGAAAAGAACAGTCCAAACGGACTGTTCTTTTTCTTTGCCATTCTTTTGTTTTCTATCTTCCCGGGCCTCGAGCCACCAAGTTGGCCGGCGACATTGCGCAGTTGAGCGCGTCCTGCGGACGATGCAGCGAAACGGAGCAACTCAAGCACAGGGAGTTGGAGGCAGGCGCCCCTGCGCCAACGCACAACGACCTTGTGCGCAGAGCCGGGACCGATTCCTAATTTTTTGCCTCCTATGCTTATATGGTTGGCCGGCGATGGGGCAGTATCACAGCGTTAACTCTTATATCTCGGCACATATTGTCGCACACCCCAAAGGCGCCACCGCGCGCGGGGGAGCTGCTGAGCGTAAGCGAAGCTGAGGGGGAATAGTTCATGGCACTTGGCAGCTTAGAGCCGCTCCCCTTTCGTCACGGCTACGCCGCGACACTTTCCCCGTAAACGGGGACAGCTTTGGAGGGGTGGTATCGGGGCTGCTCTTGTTTATCGCAACCCCTCAGTCAAACCTTCGGCTTGCCAGCTCCCCCATAAATGGTGGCGCCTTTTGGTACAGTACAAACTCCCACATTAAGCCTGCCCTGAAAGGGGAGGTGGGTTTCGCGCAAGCGAAAGCCGGAGGGGTTATAAAGTAACTTACATCTCTTTGTTTGTTACAACCCCCTCAGTTGCCTGACAGTGACAGCTCCTCCATAAAAGGTAAAAAGCCCACCTTACGATGGGCTTTCTTGCTTCCTTTATTTCGTTATATCTTACGCTTTTCTTGTAAGCTCCGCCAGCTTCTTCTCGGCCTTGGTAAGGTTAGCTTTGGCTCCACTCATGTCGCTTTCAATCTTCTTGATTTCTTTGTTTAATTCATCAATTTCTTTCTGACATTCGGAAATTTCTGAATTATATTTGTTTATGGCTTTTTTAGAATCTTTGATGCTGTCCTTGAAAAACTTTATTTTCTGACGCTGTTCGAAAGTATTTACTACGAACGGAACTGCTACTGCACCAATTAGTACGCCAAGGATAATTACCAGCGAAAAAAGCAGCTCCAAAGCGTATCCAACTAACGCAAGGGATATAACGCCAGAAACAATGCCCAAAAGTGTACGCCATGCTATACTCGCTGTGCTTTTTCGGATCGAGATTTGGCTGCTTTCTATTGAAAGTTTATGCCCAGACATATTCTTATTGCATTGAGAATATTTATCTTCCTTATATTTTAGTTTTAACTCGTATTCCGGTACTAAATATGTATATAAGTTCTTTTCGTATTCAGTATAGCACATATCATAATAAGGCTGGTATTTTGATGCGAGCTCATTACTGATATTTTGTGGTGCTGTTTTTTTAACAGTACTCCATATATTAGTAATATATGTGTAGTCATCGCTTAAAAAAGTCTTTGTAATCCAATTCCTACGTTCATATTCACTTAAATATTTCTCATCAACATAATAGAACAAATGCGTATCCGAAAGATTTTTGCTTCTTGCGAGTATCAACCCCCACCAGCCCCTATAATCATGAGGATACTCGTTGGTGATCTTTTCGTAAATTGATTGCGCGGCGGCATAATTTTTAAGCTTCAAATGCATATCCGCGTTCTTTACCAGCGTTTCAAGGTCTTGGCCGTTGCTGAAGTTGACAACGGGGTTTGCGCCGCTGAAATTATAGCTGGTGCTTTGGTGCTGGTGGTACTCTATCGCCTTCGGCGCGCTGCTTATAGTGCCGCAGTATTCGCACTTTACAAAGTCCTGCCCTTCTTTTATCTGCAATGGGGAATTGCAGTTGGGGCATGTTGCGGTTACCAGATTGTTTGCCATAGTTCTTCTCCTTTATTGAGGCTTCTTCCTAACTGCATAATAACACATTTGTATTCAAATGACAACATATGTAGTCAAAAGCTGCCGCTTTTTCGCGTACAGTATTTGCTAATACTTTACCGGGAGGGTGTTTTTATGCTGCTGGATGCATCATTAGTTGGCAGGGTGATACAGGATTACAGGGAGTCTAAAGGACTTTCGCAGGAAGTGGTAAGTGGACTGGCGGACATTGGGCGCACGCACCTGAGCGCGATAGAGTGCGGCGCCAGGAAGCCTACAATGGAGACGTTTTTCAGAATAAGCGAGGCGCTGGGAATAAGGCCGAGCGAGCTTATGCGCATGATAGAGGAAGCGATGCATTAAAATTGCGTTTCCTATTGACTCTTACACTGTGGCAGGCATTATAATGCGTAATGAGCTTGAGACCGAATTGTGCTGCCCCTGTCAAAAAGAAAAAACAGCCCGGCTGCCGCGGTGGTCTGCCGGGCTTTGCCTTTTTACTATTTATCCGCCTGAATGTATATGAAGAAATCTTCTGTTGTGCCGTCCTGCCGTGCGGCGGTACAGCCGAATGCCCAAACGGGGAGATAGTAGCCCTGCGTGGGATTCTGCATATACACCAGATCGCATGTATTGACCATTACCGATTCCGCGGGGGCGGTAAGCGTATTTGTGCCTCTGCCCGCCAGTATGGCCTCGTACGCCTTCTGCTGGGATATTCCGTTCAGCTGCGCGCCGGCCTGAATATCGCAATCGTAGCGGCGTATTTTGACTATGCTTTCGCCTGCGCGCACGGAAACAACTATTGCACAGGAATTGACTATCGGGCTGCCGTTTACGCTGGAGGATAGATATATGTCGTATCCTATGCGGGTGCCGGTAGTATCGTCCGTGCGCTCTATTATGTCGGTGACCTTGTCAATGTCCGTTGAAAGTATCTGGCGGCTGGAGAAGAAGCGAAACACGGCGTTTACGGCTTCGTCCTGTGTTGGCAGGTCGCCTTCGGGCACGGTATAGCTTTCATATACCCAGCTTCCGCTTTCGGTCATTGTGACCCTGCCCGTTTCGTTTTCCGCGATGTATACGCCGGATGCGGCGGTTATTGCGTTGTATATGCCAACGCTTTGCGCAACGGCCGTAAGGCGTTCTTCTATGGGCTGGGTTGACGGAACGTACATGAGCAGTTTGTCTGAGTTTTCGCTAAGCGGGCAGTCAAGCGTTATGTCCGCGGGCAGCTCGTATGCGTTTGCGGCAAACGCAATGTCATCATAGGGTTCGTGGCTGCCGAATATCATTGTGAACGCAATGCCGGTGTATATGATCAGCAGTATGGTCAGCGACCATACAAAGCTTGAATGCTTGGGGAAGGGAAGCTTAAATTCCTTAAAGTCTATCTTTTTGCGGAAAATGTATGCCGCCAGTATGTAAAGCGCGCAGCCTGCTGCCATGCCTATTCCGGCGTAAAGATATTCATCGGTAACGAAGCCGCCGCCATCAAGCAAAAAGTATATGCGCGAACAAAGCGAAGCCAAAAGCCCGCCTATGAACGCGCCGAGCATCCTGAAGCGCGGGAACGCGGGCATGAAAAGGAAGCCGGCCGCAAGATAGGGCAGGGCATAGGAAAAAAGGTCGTCCAGAACGCCGGCGGAACCGTATTCGCTGAAATTATAAAGCTTATGGAACGGCATGAATATGCTTTCGGCGGGATCCGCCATGCCAAGCTTGAGCGCATATGCCGCGCCGAGACAAATGCAGAAAAGCACGCAATAAGCCGCGCGAACGGAACCTTCACGCCGGTAAACACCAATGCCCAGTATTGCGGCGAAGCCTATGAGCATCGCCAAATTAGTGATTATATCAAAAGGAAACAAGTCAACCTCCGCATTTTTCGGTATTGCATCAATTTATTATAAACGTTTTTTGCCGCATAATCAAACTAAATTAACATAATGCACACATCAAGTTATGTACAGCGGCGGAATAAGATGGTATAGTATAATATGTATGCCTGTATGGTGGCGGAATGTTGTTTTGCCTTGACATGCGGATACAGCAAAACATAAAATATTCTCTTAGAGGGAAATTCACGGCCGGTGCTTATATTGCGCGGCCTGAAGGGAGAGAAAAACATGGCAAATATTTGCGCGGTGATACTGGGGGCAGGCAAAGCCGCCCGCATAGAGAATATGGCGAACGTGACCGTGGCAGGCCGCGGCATTGTAAAATGGGCGCTTGAGGCGGCGCACAGCGCGGCTGAGGACATTTTTATAGCAACGGATGACGAAGCGGTCATAAGCCAAGCAAACGGCGAAGCAAGGGCGATAGGCGGCGGAATTATTGAGCTTGTCCAAAGCATTGCCGAATACGACAGGGCAGTGCTGCTTTGCATGAATCAGATAGTGTCAAAAAAAGATGCCGAGAAGCTGGGTGAAGCAACCGCACCGTGCGCGGCGCTTACGCACGAAGGCCGCGAGATGCTCGCATGGAGCATAGACACGGCCGTGCTGAAGAACGCGGCGGGTATAGACGCGCTTATAGGCTGCATGAACGCGGAATATATAGAGGCGGACGAATATGCATCCGCTGCGATAGTTGACAGAAAAACGCTCAGCCTTGCCGAAGAAGCGATGCAGCGGCGCATAAAGGATATGCACTTTGAAAACGGTGTGAGCATTTTGCAGCCCGTAACGGTGTATATAGGTGCGGACGTCAAAATAGGCGAAAACGCTGTTATCTGGCCTAACAATACACTGACGGGCAAAACGGTAATAGGCAGAAATACCGAGCTTAAGCCCGGCTGCAACATAAACGACAGCGCAATAGGAGAAAGCTGCGTGCTGAATTACGTTTTTGCCAACGAGGCGCGCGTGGGCGACCGCGTGACGATAGGCCCGTATGTCAACCTTAGGCCCAAGACGGACATTGCCGACGGCTGCAAGATAGGCGACTTTGTGGAAGTGAAAAATTCAAACATCGGCGAAGGCACAAAGCTGCCGCATCTGAGCTACATAGGCGATGCGGACGTAGGCGCGCGGGTAAACGTTGGGTGCGGATGCGTATTCGTAAATTATGACGGCGTACATAAGCACCGTACTACCGTGGGCAACGATGTGTTCCTCGGCTGCCAAACCAATTTGGTAGCGCCGGTCTCGGTCGGCGACGGGGCGTATACCGCGGCGGGTTCAACCATAAATAAGGACGTTCCTGCGGACGCAATGGCATTCGCGCGCGCACGGCAGGAAAATAAGGAAGGCTACGCATCGCGCTACAAGGCGCTGAAAAAGGGCGAATAGGCCGAGGGAGACAGGGCAAAGTGTATTGCGAGGTACTGGGGCTTAAAACCGAATACGAACGCCGCGGCGAAGGTAGGCCGATACTTATACTGCATGGCTGGGGCAGCAGCATACAGGCCATGGCGCCCGTTGCAAACTGCGTTGCGGCGCTGGGGTACGAAGCGGTATCGTTGGCGTTCCCGGGCTTCGGCGGTACAGAGGAGCCCAAGGAAGCGTGGGACGTTGCGGACTATGCGCACTTTACCAAGGCTTTTATTGAGCAGCAGGGAATAGTGGGCTGCTCGGTAGCGTGTCATTCCTTCGGCGGACGGGTTACAATAATGCTCTCGGCTGAGGACAACGCGCTTTTTGATAAGCTTATCATGATAGATGCGGCGGGCGTGCGGCCCAGGCGAACAATTAAGTATCATGTAAAAACATGGGCCTATAAGCTGGCTAAAAAGCTTGCCAGGATAGGCTTTATAGACAGGGTATTCAGGCTGAGCGAAAGGCAGAAAAACGCCGGCAGCGCGGATTACCGCGCGCTTAAGACGGACGTTATGCGAAAGACGTTCGTAAACGTTGTCAATCAGGATCTTACGCCGCTGCTTAGCGGCATAAAGAACGACACGCTGCTCATATGGGGCGATAAGGACACGGCGACGCCGCTTGAATACGCAAAGCTGATGGAAAAGAAAATGCCCAATGCGGGCTTAGCTGTGCTGGAAGGCGCGGGGCATTTTTCATACGCGGAGAAATATCCGCAGTTCTGCGCCGTTATGAAGGCGTATTTGAAAGGATAGGAGAAATCTTTTACCTATGGGAAACGAGCTTGTTAGCAGCATTCTGAGTTATGCGCTCAGCGTATTCATGGGGGCGGCCGTTGTGGCGGCGTCCGTTCCGCTGGTGCATATATTGCAGCTTGAAAGTTATCAGGGCAAAATGTACCTGAAATGGCTTATGAAGCATATCGGCTCGGACTTTGTGCCGAGCTTTGTCGCGGGCGTGGCGGCGCTTGCGCTGAGGGCGGGCTATGTGCTTATAGGCGGAACCAATCCGCTTATCGGCCGCATATGCTATTATCTTGCGGATATAGTATACATAGCCATGCTTGCGGTGATATATTTTTCCTATGAGAAAAAGCCGCACGTTAAGCCCATCGCCTATACGGGCCGCGTAAAGCGCCTGCTTGCGGCGGAATTCATATTGGCAACGCTGTTCAGCGCAATGTTTTTCTCTCCCTTGCTTTGGGATAAATACGGCCTTACGTGGATAGTATATATGCCGCCAATGATAATACGGTATCTTCCGGGGCTTATACTGCCGCTGTTTGTGTTCATATGCTATATTATCACCTACCCCATAGAGGAAGGCGTGAAGCAATGGTACCTTAACGATGCGAAGCGTATGCTTAAGGAGCATGAAGGGCTAATCCGCATAGGCATAACGGGAAGCTACGGCAAAACCGGCGTTAAATATGCGCTCAGTGAAATACTCAGCCGCAAATATAACACGCTCATAACCCCGGGCAGCTACAATACGCCAATGGGCGTTACGCGCACGGTAAGGGAACAGTTAAGCGACGCGAACGAGGTTTTTGTTGCCGAAATGGGTGCGCGCTATGTTGGCGATATAAAAACGCTGTGCAAGCTGGTGCATCCGCAGTACGGCATAATAACCGCCGTGGGCAAGCAGCACCTTGAAACATTCAAGAGCCTTGACAATATAATAAATACCAAGGCAGAGCTTATAAGCGGGCTTGAAGAAGGCGGCTGCTGCTTCCTGAACGGGGACAATGAAAACTGCCGCAGGATATATAAGGAATATGCATCCGTGCGCAAGCTCTATCTTTACGGCACGGAAGGCGACGACCTTTATATGAAGGCCGAAAGCATAAAGGTAACGAGCGAAGGCAGTACATTTGATTTGATCGCGGAGGACGGCGCAAAGGTAAGCTGCACGGCGCAGCTTCTTGGCCGGCACAACATAGTCAACCTTACTGCGGCGGCAGCGCTTGCGTATAAGCTTGGCATGGGGCTTGATGAAATTGCCGCGGGCATAGCCGGCGCAAGGCCCGTTGAGCACAGATTGCAGCTTATACCGGGCGCGGTAACGGTTATAGACGATGCTTTCAATTCAAACCCGGTCGGCTCAAAGGAAGCTCTGAAGATACTTGGCTCGTTTGAGGGCAAAAAGCGCGTGGTGGTCACGCCGGGCATGGTTGAACTTGGCGCGGAAGAAGCGGAGCTGAACCGCGAATTCGGCCGCTGCATAGCGGAAAACGCGGATGTGGCAATAATAATTGGCAAGGTCCATGCGGACCCGATATGCGAAGGCATAGCGGAGCGCGGCTTTGACCCGGCAAACCTTGTGCGCGTGGCAAGCCTTAAAGAGGCCACGGAAAAGCTGGCGCAGTACGGCGGGGCGGGCAGCGTGGTGCTGTTTGAAAACGACCTGCCGGATAACTATAATGAGTGACGCGGGCAAGAGGATAGAGGAGGAGTAAGCATGCAGAATATAGGCGTATTCTTCGGCAGCAGAGCGGCCGAGCATGACGTGTCCATCATATCGGGACTTCAGATATTGGAAAACGCGGATAAGGCCAAATACAACGTGTTTCCGGTCTATGTTTCGCGCAAGGGCGAATGGTTCGTAGGCGAACCGCTGAAAAACGTTGAAACATATAAGCATTTTGATGAAAATATGAAGGGGCTTACAAAGGTATATCTGCCCCCGGTGCCCGGCATGGGCGGCCTTTATGCAAATGCGGGCGGCCTTTTCGCTAAGGCGAAGCTCGTTTGCCCCATGGATTGCGCAATACTGGCGTTCCATGGCATGAACGGCGAGGACGGCACCATGCAGGGGCTGATGGAGCTTGCGGATATGCCGTATTCAAGCTGCGGCGTGCTTGGAAGCGCGGTCGGCATGGATAAAATAGTTATGAAGGCCGTATTCAAAAGCATGGGCTTGAACGTGCTGGACGGCACATATTGCTACCGCGACACATGGCATGCTGACAGGGAAAAGATAATTGCCGAGGCCGAAAAAATAGGCTATCCGGTATATGTAAAGCCGGCTAATTTAGGCTCATCCATAGGCATATCCCGCGCGGCGGACAGGGAAAGCTTTATAAAAGCAATGGACACCGCCTGTGCATACGATAAGCGCATATTGATAGAAAAAGGCCTTGAAAAGCCGCGGGAGATAAACTGCGCCTGCCTTGGCATGGGCGCGGACTGCATTGCTTCGCTGTGCGAAGAACCCGTATCGTGGGAAGAATTTCTCACGTTCGACTCAAAGTATATAACGAGCGCAGGCAAGGGCATGCAGAGCCAGGCAAGGAAGCTGCCTGCTCCGATAAGCGATGAACTTACAGCGGAAATACAGCGGATCACCCGCGAAATTTTCGCCATGCTCGATTGCCGCGGCGTTGTAAGGATAGACTATATGCTCGATGGCGAAAGCAACACACCATATGTTTGCGAAATAAACACTATACCCGGTTCTTTTGCATTCTATTTGTTTGAACCGATGGGCATAAGCTTCAAGCAACTTACAAACAGGCTGATAGAGCTTGCGTTTGCGGGCGCAAAGGAAAAGAAAGCCAGCACATTTGCGTTTGATTCCAAAATACTTGAAAAGGCTTCAAACGGCATAAAGACCGTTAAAAAATAAGAAAAGCGCATGTTTGCGCATAATAAGAAAGGATAAACAAAAGATGACTAATCTGTATCAGCAGTGGAGAGACATTGCCGAGGCCGAGCGCACGCAGGAGGCGGGCGAGAAATTCTGGAACGATTATTTCGAGGCGGAGACCGAGAATTATAAAAAGCTGCTTGCCGACCACGAAAAGGTCTACAGCGGCAAAATAAGCGAACTTGCCCCCATGTTCAATATGGATGAACCAACGTTTGTCGGCTTTATAGACGGCATAAACACCAGCCTTAAGACCGAGATAGATTTGGATACGCTGGAAAGCGACAGCGTTGTTACGCTGGACATAGACTTTGAAAAGCTTTATTACAACATGCACGAGGCCAAGGCAAGCTGGCTTTATGAGCTGAAGGAATGGGACAAGGTGCTCAGCGAAGCCAAGCGCCACGAAATAACCAAGCAGTATCGTGCATCCAAGGTGTTCATTAAGGAAAACACCGTGCGCAGGAACGATCCATGCCCTTGCGGCAGCGGCAAAAAGTACAAAAACTGCTGCGGCAAAAACGCCTGATAGGGCAATAGTATAAAAGCTGAAGGATAAGGAGGGCTGTATTTGTGAAGCTTAAATTCTGCGGCGCGGCGCGCTGCGTTACGGGTTCGTGCCATATGCTTTGCTATGATGGCGGCAAGGTGCTTATCGATTGCGGTATGCGCCAGGGCGCGGACGAGAAAGGCGAACTGGGGGCGAGCGATTTTGCGTTCGACCCCAAGGAAATAGACGCGGTGCTCCTTACCCATGCGCATATTGACCACAGCGGGCTGCTGCCGCTTATGGTAAAGCGCGGCTTTGACGGCAAAATAATAACCACGAAGGCCACCGCGGAGTTATCGGGCATAATGCTGCCGGACAGCGCAAAAATACAGGAGCAGGACGCCGAATACCAAAACCGCAAAAATCTGCGCGCGGGCAAGCCGATGGTGGAGCCGATGTATACGTCGGCAGATGCGCAGAAAACGCTTGAATACTTTCAGCCGGTAAGCTATGGCGACATAGTGGAGGTTTGGCCGGGGCTTAGGGCCAGATTCAATGACATAGGCCATCTTTTGGGCAGCGCGGCGATAGAGCTTTGGGCGGAGGAAAAGGGAACGACCACAAAGCTTGTTTTTTCGGGCGACATAGGGCGCGACGAAAGGCCAATACTGCGCGACCCTTCCAGCATAGACGGCGCCGACTACGTTATTGCGGAAGGCACATACGGCGACAGAGAACACGACGCAACAACGGAGGAGGATAAGGAAAAGCAGCTTGCGGACGTGCTGAAGGAAGGCATTGCGCGCGGCGGAAACATAGTCATACCCTCGTTTGCCGTGGGCAGGACGCAGGAACTGCTTTATACAATAAAGCGGCTGATGATGAAAAACGCCGTGCCGGGGCTTGAAAAGATACCGGTGTTTGTGGATAGTCCGCTCGGCATAAACGCGACCAAGATATATGAACGCTGCGCGCGGGAATATTACGACGAGGAAGCGCTGGAAATGCTGAAAATGAGCGGCTCTCCGTTCGACCTGCCCAATCTTAGGGTAGCCGAAACGGGAGAGGAAAGCAAGCTCATCAACTTCCAGCCGGGCTGCAACATAATAATATCCTCCTCCGGCATGTGCGATGCGGGCAGGATAAGGCATCACCTTAAGCATAATCTTTATAGGCCGGATTCGACCATATTGTTCGTTGGCTATCAGGCGAACGGCACGCTTGGCCGCATATTGCTGGACGGGGCTAAGAGCGTTAAACTCTTCGGCGAGCAGATACAGGTGAACGCCGCAATACGCAGAATAGAAGGCTTCTCCGGCCACGCCGGAAGGAGCGAACTGCTGCAATGGATACGTGAGATAGGTTCGGCGCCTAAGTGCGTATTCTTAGTGCATGGCGAAAGCGAAACGCTGGACAAATTCGCCGTGGATGTGCGTGCGCTGGGACTGGACGTTGAAATACCGGATCTGCTTGACGAATTTGAGCTCAGCTACGGCGCAAGCGGCGTGGTACGCATGCCCGCGCTTACGCCGAAGAAAGAAGAAGAGCCGGATCTTTTCATAGGCCGCAGGCTGAATATGATCGCCAAGCAGTGGGGCATAAACGGCGCACTGTACTGCATGCGCGGCGAAGAACCGCTCTATGATACGGCGATAGGCGTGGCCGATGCGAATAAACAGAACCTGAACGGGATACATACCCGCTTTGCCGCGGGAGAGATAACAATGGCGTTCACCGCGGCGGCCGCGCTGATACTGGATGCGCAGGGCAAGCTGAATATGGACGCTTCGCTGGACAAACTGGTGCCGGAATACGTCCACGCTGCCGAAATCACGGCAAAAGAACTGCTGCTTGGGCAGAAGGCCGTGCCGGACTATGCGGACTATGACATGAGCTTTAAGCTTTATCAGCAGGCGCATAAGGAAAAGCTGGGTGCAATGGAAACGTTCAAGCTTACTTGGAATGCGCTCAACGGTGCGATAAGCGATGAAGATATGTTGAATATAGTGAATAAGCTTGACGTGGTGGACGATCCTGAAAATTCCGCGGGCAGAAGGAGCAGCTACCGCATACTTGGCATGGCCGTGGCAAGGGCATACGGGAAGAACCTTGCGGATGCGCTTAACGAGCTTGTATTCGCGCCGATCGGCATGAAAGATACCGGCCTTGATAAGGAAGCGGAAGTCACGTATACGGCTAAAATGGGCGATGAAAGCATAGTTGTGGGCGCGCCAAAGCTTTGCGCCGGTGAAGCAGGCGGCGTTGTGAGCGCGTATGATTTGGCGCATTTCGGCACGGCGCTGCTTGAAGGCAAGCTGCTTGACGAGGAGCATACGGACATAATGCTTGCGCCGAATGCCTGCGGACTGAGAACGCTGAACGGGTGGTATTATGCGGACAGTGGCATAGAGCAGGCGCAAAGCGCGCTGTATATAAATGCGCAATACGGTGTGAGTGCGGCAATGCTTGCAAACGCACCGAGCGCAAAGGAAGATGCGGACGAAACCGGCGCAAAATCGTTCGTGCAGCGCATGAGATACGAGATGGACGACGTTTACCTGAAGGCGGAGGACGTGCAGCTTGAGCGCATAAACGACGCAAACGTTTACTCCGTGCTTAAGTTAGCCGTGAATGAGGATCAGCAGGAGTTTGTAGCCGGCAACGATATTTCGCTTGCCGAGGCGGCCGCGCTTGAAAACGCGCTGCCCTATGCCGTTACGCAGAACGGTGTTGCTGTGGGCTTTGCTTTGCTCAATGCGGATAAAGACCGCGGTGTATACGAAATATGGCGGTTGATGATAGACAAGCGCTTCCAGCATAAGGGCTTCGGCACTGCGGCGATGAAGCTTGCAATGGCGGAGCTGAAGCGCATGGGCGCTGAAAAGGCGCAGATAAGCGTTGAAATAGGTAATGAAGCAGCCATTGCTATGTATCAAAAGCTGGGATTCAGCTTTACCGGGCGCATGGAATACGGCGAAGCATACATGGAATGCGAACTTTAAGGAGGATAAATGGACGGCATATTGAGTTACATTATAGATGCGCTGTACAGCTTGCCGGGCATATTGGTTGGGCTGTCGTTCCACGAATGGGGTCATGCGTACGCGGCGTATAAGCGCGGCGATCCGACCGCGAGGAATCTTGGCCGCATGACGGTAAACCCGCTTGCTCATATCGATCCGCTTGGCTTCCTGTCGCTGCTGATATTGGGCTTCGGCTGGGCCAAGCCCGTACCCGTGAGCACGCGCAACTTTAAGTCCCCAAGAAAGGACGAGCTTATCGTGTCCTTGGCGGGTATAACTGTTAACCTTATACTGGGCGTGGCGTTCATGATAATATGGATTGTGCTCATATGTCTGCCGTGGAGCAACGAAATACTCAATACAATGGTGCAGTATTGCTATACCATAAACTTTGGCCTTGCGGTATTCAATCTGCTGCCCATTCCGCCGCTTGACGGTTACCATGTGGCGCAGTGCCTTTTCATGAATGCAAAGACTTATAAGTTTTTCGGCTTTGTTGAAAAGTACAGCTATGTTATACTCGTGGCCGTGCTTATAATCAATTCGCGCACGCATTTCCTTAATACGATAGTGTATTGGCTTATGATGCCGCTCATGAGCTTGGCTTCGCTGATACTGAGCATTTTCTGAGCGCGGCGCAAGGGGAAAACGGATGGCATATGAAGTTCATCTAAAGGAGTTCGACGGGCCGCTTGATCTGCTGCTGCATCTTATTGAGCAGGCAAAAGTGGATATAAAGGACATATTCATATCCGAAATCACAAACCAGTATCTTTCGCTTATGGAAGAACTGGATGAACTGGACATGGATACGGCGAGCGAGTTTTTAACCATGGCGGCAACGCTTGTGTATATCAAATCGCGCTCCCTGCTGCCCAAACCGCCAAAGGAAGCGGAGGAAGAAGAGGATCCGGAGGAGGCGCTGGTACGCCAGCTGAAGGAATACAAGCTTTTTAAGCAGGCCGGAGAAAAGCTGAACGAGCTGAGCTCGGGCATGAGGGGCGTGTTTTCGCGGCTGCCGGAGGAATTTGCTCTGCCGCCGCAGGAATATGAACTGGAGCAGGCCACGGCGGAAGAACTGTTTGCCGCGTTTATGGACGTGCTTAACCGTGAAGAACCGGAAAGCAGCATACCGGAAATAGCTAAGAAGGTGGATGCGGATAAGTACACCGTAAGGACGCAGCTTGTGAAGATACGCGCAAGGCTTAAGGAAGGTGCGAGCATAACATTTGAAGAACTGTTTGAAGCAACAAGCGTTAAGCTTGAAAAGATAGTAACGTTCATGGCGCTGCTTGAAATGATAGCACGGCAGGAAATATTGCTTAAACAGCCCACGCCTTACGGCAGGATAACCATAACCGCATATAACCTGAAAGAGGACGATGCGGATGCCGAATACATGGATGAATAGGCAAAGACCGAGGGGGAGAGAACACATTGGAATACAATGAGCGCATGGGCGCGATAGAGTGCATATTGTTCGTTTCGGGCGATCCGGTGCCGATAATAGAATTGCAGCGGGCAATAGGTGTAACGGACATAGAGATGGAACACATAATACGCAGCATGGACGAGCTTTATAAGCGAGAAAAGCGCGGTGTACAGCTTTTTATAACGGCGGAGACTATGCAGCTTGTGTCAAACAAGGAATATACGCGCTATGTTGAAGAGCTGGTGCAGCCCGTGCAGTCTAAATCCTTTTCCCAATCCATGCTTGAAACGCTTTCAGTAATAGCATACCGCCAGCCTGTGACGAAGGCGGATATTGAGGCCGTGCGCGGCGTGAGGTGCGAATATGCCGTAGGGCAGCTGATGAAGCTGGGGATGATAAGGGAGCTTGGGCGCAAGAATGTTGTGGGCAGGCCAATGCTGCTCGGGACTACGGACGCATTTCTCAGGCATTTTGGCATACGCTCGCTCAGCGAGTTGCCTCAGCTAAGCGAAATTGAGAACGCGGAAGAAAGCGATAATACCGAAGATAAAGCATCCGATTAAACCAAAAGCATAATAAAATAACGCGAAACAGCAAATATTAGCCCATATGGGCTTTTTTGCTATATTAACAATTGCGCTTACAGCGGCAATATTGATACCGATAAGGTTAAATTTCAGCATTATGCTTTGCGGCAATGCGGCAAGGATAAGGCTGGGCGTGAGCATGCTCGGCTTTATACGGCTGAAGATACGGCCTATGGAGAGCAATAAGAAGCACGCGGCAAAGGGCAGCGAAGTCAAACCGGACAAGGATACAATAAAAATTGCGCTGTCGGTGTTGCGGCAAAGGAAGCGCTATTTATGGCTTGACGGGCTAACTATCCGCGGGAGCATAGGGGTAGACGGCGATGCGGCGGCAACGGCGCTGCTGTGCGGCGCGGCAAACAGCCTGCTGCCGCGCGTTATACGCTTTTTGCTGCCCAATAAGGGAGAGGAGAGCATATATATTGCGCCGGAGTTCAGATTCGGCTCGGCATGGGTATATATGGAAGGTATCATAGGGCTGAATTTGGCTAAGCTTATAGGTATTATCGGAAAAGAGGTAACAAGATATGTCGCATCCCGTGGAAAACATAATGCGGAGTACAATGGAACAATTAAGGCAAATGGTTGACGTGAACACGATAGTCGGCTCTCCCGTTGAAACGGGCAGCGGAACGGTGCTGCTGCCCGTATCGAAGGTGAGCATGGGCTTTGTGTCTGGCGGAGGGGAATACATAATGGGTCAGGCGGCTACTCCCGTTAAAAGGGCGGGGGAAGCGCTGGATGCAAGCGAAGGCCGCTACCCGTTCGCGGGGACTGCCGCGGCGGGCATGTGCCTAACGCCTATGGCGTTCGTTACAAGCGAAAACGGGCGTACGCGGGTATTGCCGGCGCAGTATAAATGCGGCGCGGAAAGGCTGATAGATATGATGCCGGAAATAATTGCCGCGATAGAGCGCATGGCGGGCAGCACAAACGGCGCAGGCAAAGAGGAGACTGCCGAATGAACGCGCGCAGGACAGCCGCGCTGATACTGGCCGCGGCGGCGCTTATGGCCCTTAATGCGGGCGCATACGCCGAAAATGCGCCCGATATTGCGGCGGGCGGCGCGGCGCTGATAGAGCAGTACACCGGCGCTGTGATATGCGCAAAGGAAGCGCATAAAAAGCTCCCTATGGCAAGCACCACAAAGATTATGACCGCGCTTATAGTAATAGAAAACTGCTCTCTTGGCGACACGGTGAAGGTCAGCCCAAAGGCATACGGCGTGGAAGGATCGAGCATGTATCTTAACGCGGGCGAGGAAGTGAGCGTGGAGGACATGCTGTATGGACTGATGCTTTTGAGCGGGAACGACGCGGCGGTGGCATTGGCAATACACACGGCGGGCAGCGTGGAAGCATTTGCGGCGCTGATGAACGCCCGCGCGGAAGAAATAGGCGCGCACAATACGAATTTTGTAACGCCGAACGGGCTGCACGATCCGGAGCATTACACAACGGCGTATGACTTGGCGCTTATTGCGGCGGAAGCGATGAAGAACCCTGATTTCAGAAAAATAGTGGGTTCAACGTATCATAAGACCACCACAGGCAGCGTTATACGCTATATGAAGAACAAAAATAAGATCCTGTGGCAATATGAAGGCGGCTGCGGCGTAAAAACGGGCTTTACAAAGGCCGCAGGGCGCTGCCTTGTGTTCGCGGCGGAGCGGGACGGAATGACGCTGATAGGCGCGGTACTGAGCTGCCCTGATATGTTCAACGTTGCTAAGGCGATGCTTGATTACGGCTTTGCATCGTTCCGCACGGAAAAGATAATATCCGCAGGGCAGAGCATAACACGGATAAGAGTGAGCGGCGGCACAAAAACGGCCTTGGCAGCCGAGGCCAAAGACGATATAATTATACCAGTACGGATAGGCGAAAGCGCGGACATACGCACGGAAGTGGAAACGCGAAGCGGAATGAACGCCCCTGTTGAAAAAGGGGAGGACGTTGGCAGTGTAAGGGTGCTTATGGACGGCAAGCTGGTTGGCGAAACGCGGCTGCTTGCCGCGGAAGACAGCCTTTCGCTCAAATTCGGCCAGTATTTAAGAAAGCTGCTGTCCGGCTGGGCGGCATAGGGTATGCAATGCGGCTGCAAAAGTTTATGGCGGAGGCCGGAGTGGCCTCCAGAAGAAAATGCGAAGAACTTATTGGCGCTGGCCTTGTTAAGGTAAACGGGCAGGTGGCGTCGATAGGCACGGTAATAGACCCGCTTAACGACAGGGTGGAATACGCAGGCAAGCTGCTGCGCCCGGCCGAAGAACGGGTCGTTTTTGCGTTCTATAAGCCGCGCGGCGTTATGTGCACCGCGTCCGATCCGCAGGGCAGAGCGACCATAATGGATTACTTTAAGGATGTTCCGTACCGGCTGTACAGCGTTGGCAGGCTTGACTATGATTCCGAAGGTCTGCTGCTTATGACCAACGACGGCGAACTTGCGTATAAACTTACGCATCCCAAATTTACGGTGGATAAAACATATCACGCCGTGTGCGACGGGGTGCTGACAAATGCGGAAATAGCGCGGCTTGAGCAGGGCGTTGACATTGGCGACGGGGTGACCAGCCCCGCGAAGATAACGCAGGTGCATGTGCTGCACAACGGCAACACATCATTCGATATAACCATACACGAAGGGCGCAACCGCCAAATAAGGCGAATGCTTGAAGCCGTGGGGCATCAAACGCTGGTGCTGAAGCGCACGAGGGAAGGCGCGGTTTCAATAGGCTTCATGCAGCCGGGCGAATACAGGGCGCTGAGCGATGCGGAACTTAATGCGCTCAGGCAAACGGAGCTGTCTTAGCATCAAATTTATACATAATTTTGCCCGCAGGCGAATTTTGTAAGCTATTGCGGGCAAAATTGGCATTTCTATTAACATCAATAAAAATAAATTTCCATTTCAGGCAGGAAAAAAGAACACTATGCAGAATAAGAGAAAACGGGAGTATTTGAGGGCATTGTTCATTCAAATGCCAGCTTATACATGTATACAAGTATTTAACGGTTTCATAATCAACACTTAGAAAGGAGAACTGTCGCAGATGGATCTTATCAACAATCCGTGGTTTGTGCTTGTGTTGGGTATTGGTACGGTATTTATCGGTCTGTTCCTGCTGGTGCTTATCATTAAGGTGATGGGCTTTATAGCGGGCAAGACCGTGAAAACCCCGGCCGCTCCCGCAGCCGCAGCTAAGGCTGCTCCCGCGCCCGTTGCTGCACCCGCCGCTGCCCCTGCCGCGCCTGCGTCTGCCCCGGTGGTATATCCGCATGAGGTGGATCGCTATGCGTTCGACGCCGCCGTGGCCGCCGCAATCGCCGCCTATACCGGCCGCGATATAAAGGGCTTCCGTATCACCAGGATCACAAAAATGTGATTTGAACCAGAACAAAAGAGACCAATTAAGATTATTTCAGGAGGAATTAATAAAATGGTGCGTAGGTTTATCGTGAACGTAAACGGCACAGCTTACGATGTTGAAGTTGAAGAAGTTGGCGGCGTTGCCGGCCGTCCCGCTGCCTTTGTGGCTCCCTCTCCCTATATGAATGCGGCTCCCATGTATGCCGCCCCCGCTCCCGCGCCCGTGTATAGCGCGCCCGCCGCTCCCGTAGCGCCCGCCGCGCCTGTTGCTCCCGCGCCCGCTGCGGCTCCCGCTCCCGCCGCTGCGCCCGCTGCCCCTGCAGCCGCGCCTGCTGCCGCCCCCGCCGCCGGCCAGACCGCCGTTACCGCCCCCATGCCCGGCAACATACTGGACATTAAGGTAAACGTTGGCGACACCGTGAACGCGGATGATGTTGTTATTATACTTGAAGCCATGAAGATGGAGAACGAGATATTCGCCCCCGCTTCCGGCAAGGTTATAGCCATAAACACCACCAAGGGCGCTTCCGTCAACTCCGGCGACTGCCTGCTGGTGATAGGCTAAGCGGCTTCCGCTTTTGCCAAATCCGATTGAAAGGAGAGCAAAATGGGAGAAGCAATTCAAAGTTTTGTTGAAATGACCGGCTTTTCCATGATAGCCAACGATCCTAAGGTGCTTATAATGATAGCTATATCATTGGTGCTGATGTATCTGGCCATCGTGAAGAAATTCGAGCCGTTGCTGCTGCTGCCGATAGCCTTCGGTATGCTGCTTACCAATCTGCCCGGCGCGGAAATGTATCACCGCGAGCTTTTTGCCAGCGGCCATGTTGACTGGGCCGCGCTGAGCGATCAGGGAGGTCTTATAGACTATCTGTACCTTGGCATAAAACTGGGCATTTACCCCTGCCTTATATTCATGGGCGTGGGCGCGGGCACGGACTTCGGCCCCCTTATCGCCAACCCCAAGACCCTGTTCATGGGTGCTGCTGCCCAGTTAGGCATATTCATTGCCTTCATGGGTGCCATCGGCCTTACCGCCTTGTTCCCCAATGCATTTAACTTCGGCGTAAGGGAAGCGTCCTCCATAGGTATAATCGGCGGTGCGGACGGCCCGACAGCAATATACGTAACGCTCAGGCTTGCGCCGCAGCTGCTTGGCCCCATTGCCGTTGCAGCGTATTCTTACATGGCGCTTGTTCCCGTAATTCAGCCGCCTATAATGAAGGCGCTGACCACAAAGAAGGAACGCCAAATATCCATGGAGCAGCTCAGGCCTGTTTCCAAAACCGAAAAGATAATATTCCCCATAGTTGTTACTATATTCGTGTCCCTGCTGGTTCCCTCTGCGGCTCCGCTTATCGGCATGCTGATGTTTGGTAACCTGCTCAAGGAATGCGGCGTGACCGAAAGGCTTTCCAAGACGGCGCAGAACGAGCTGATGAATATCGTTACCATATTCCTCGGCGTATCCGTAGGCGCGACTGCCACCGCAGACATATTCCTTACCTGGCAGACTATTGGTATACTGATAATGGGCGTGTGCGCATTCGCGTTCGGTACTGCTGGCGGCGTGCTGATAGCCAAGCTTATGAACAAGCTTTCCGGCGGCAAGATCAATCCGCTTATCGGCTCCGCGGGCGTTTCCGCCGTTCCTATGGCGGCGCGCGTGTCTCAGGTAGTAGGCCAGAAGGAAAAGCCCGGCAACTATCTGCTGATGCATGCCATGGGTCCCAATGTGGCGGGCGTTATAGGTTCCGCAATAGCTGCGGGCGTTCTGCTTTCGCTCTATTGGGTACACTGATATAACACAAAGCATCTTATCGAGGAGGAATCCGGATGAGCAAGAAAATATTTATTACCGACACTATATTGAGGGACGCGCATCAGTCCCAGGCAGCCACCCGTATGCGCACGGAAGATATGCTTCCCGCATGCGAAGTGCTGGACAGCATTGGCTATTGGTCCCTGGAGTGCTGGGGCGGAGCCACGTTTGACGCATGCCTCCGCTTCCTCAACGAGGATCCGTGGGACAGGCTGAGGAAGCTTAAAAAGGCGCTGCCCAATACCAAACTGCAGATGCTTTTCCGCGGCCAGAATATACTGGGCTATAAGCATTATGCCGACGACGTCGTGGAGCAGTTCTGCCGCAAGGCGATAGAGAACGGCATTGACGTCATAAGGATATTTGATGCTCTTAACGATGTGCGCAATCTTGAATCCGCCATAAAGTATACAAAGAAATACGGCGGAATATGCGAACCCGCCATAAGCTACACCATCAGCCCCGTGCATAACGAGGATTACTTCGTTAAGGTGGCTAAGGAACTGGAGCAGATGGGCGCGGACGTTATATGCATAAAGGACATGGCGAATCTGCTGCTGCCCTATGATGCGTATTCGCTGATAAAGCGCATGAAGGAAGAAATAAGCGTGCCTATACATCTGCATACGCACAACACTTCCGGCACCGGCGACATGACTTATCTCATGGCCGTACAGGCGGGCGTGGATATAGTTGACTGCGCGCTCAGCCCCCTTGCAAACGGCACCAGCCAGCCCGCTACGGAGTCCCTTGTGGCGACGCTGAAGGGCACGGAGTACGACACAGGGCTTGACCTTGAAAAGATGGCCGTTGCCGCCAAGCATTTCCGCGGCGTTGCGCAGAAGCTGAAGGATGAAGGCTTCCTTGATCCCAAGGTGCTCAACGTTGATACGAACACGCTTATATATCAGGTTCCCGGCGGAATGCTTTCCAACCTTATCAGCCAGCTTAAGCAGCTGAATGCAGAGGATAAGTATTACGATGTGCTGGCGGAGATCCCCCGCGTACGCGAGGACTTTGGCTATCCCCCGCTGGTAACGCCTACCAGCCAGATAGTCGGATCCCAGGCCGTGCTTAACGTGGTTTCCGGCGGAAGGTACAAAACCTTCTCTAAGGAATCCAAGGCCCTGCTGCGCGGCGAATACGGCGCCCTGCCCGGAAAGGTGAATGAAGAAGTGCGCAAGAAGGCCATTGGCGATGCGGAAGTTATAACCTGCCGCCCGGCGGATCTGCTCAAGCCGGAGCTTGAAAAGTACCGCGAGGAGATAAAGGACGTTATGCGTCAGGAAGAGGACGTGCTGAGCTATGCACTGTTCCCGCAGGTGGCCATGAAGTTCTTTGAGCAGCGTAATAACCCCAAGCCCAAGGAAGAGCCTAAGGCGGAAGCCCCCAAGGCTGCACCGGCGGCAGCGCCCGCGCCTGCAGTAGCGGCACCCGCGCAGAAGATGCCCATGCATCCCGAACTGCCCGCGAAGCACCTTTTCGTTGAGGATATAACGATAGGCCGCTGATAGGTAAAATCGAATAAATGACTGAATCCGCACCCGTGCAGCCGTAAAAAAGCAGCGCAGGTGCGGTTGCTTTATAGCCGTTTGCGCCGAAAATTCAATACAATTATGGCAAAGCGGGAACCTGTATTGAAAGTGAGGGATTTTTTTATTATAATCCAAGCATGAATACCGCAATGATTGGGAGGTAAAGGATATGGCTGCGCAGAAGATAATGATTTGCGATGACCAGATAATGATACACGAAACCCTTGGCATGTATTTGGAAAACGAGGGCTATGAACATATAAGCGCGATGGACGGCGAAGAAGCGCTGCAAAAATTTGAAACGGAGAAGCCTGATCTTATAATATTGGATATAATGATGCCCAAGCTTTCCGGCACGGACGTATGCCGTAAGCTTAGGGAAAAAAGCCGCGTGCCTATAATAATGCTAACGGCAAAGGGAGAAGAGATAGACCGGATACTTGGCCTTGAGCTGGGCGCGGATGATTACATAGTTAAGCCGTTCAGCGCGCGCGAAGTTGTGGCGCGGGTAAAGGCGGTGCTGAGAAGGCTTGCAATGGCGAAGGAGCACCCGCAGCAGGTGCTTCGCTTTGACGACCTTGAGATAAACATAAACAATTATGATGTCCGTGTAAAAGGCGAGCGTGTGCCGTTCACGCCGAAGGAAGTGGAGATATTCCAGCTTCTTGCATCGCACCCGGGCAAGGTATATGAACGGGAAACGATACTTTCGCTTGTGTGGGGCTATGATTTTTACGGCGATACGCGCGCGGTGGATACGCAGATAAAACGCATACGCCAAAAGCTGCCCGCGGAGGGAACGGTAAACTGGAGCATAAAAACGGTTTACGGCGTTGGGTACAAGTTTGAGGTAAGCAGATAATGAAGCATACTTTGCTTATAAAAACCGTATGCCTTGTGCTGTTCACGGTTATATTGAGCGCCGCCCTTACGGCGCTTGTTTTTCGCTATGCGGGCATAAAGAAGTATGGTGAACTGAAAACGAAGGAACTTATACCGAGGGCTGAGTTTATATCGAGCCGCGCGGCAGACCTTATGGAAGGGATACTGAGCCGCAAGGATTTTGAAAACATAGTCAATTACGATAGGCGCATATGGGATGCTGCGCCGTATCTTTATACGGCTGACGGTACACTTTTCGGCAGCATTACGAACGACCAGCTTGAGGCGAACACTAACATGATAGCGCCGTATCTTGCGGGCGTGCTTGCGGGCAGAGAGGTCAGCGCCGTGGTAATGATGGGCGGCAGCAGGGCCGGCGTCGTGGTAGGCGAGCCTATAACCGCAAGCGACGGCGCGATAATGGGTGCGGTGTTCCTGGTAAAGCCAATGGACGAGCTTAGCACGGGCTGGGGTAATCTTACTTCATCGCTGCCGCTTGCCATGCTTTTGGTGGCGCTTATAATGGTGCCGGTGGCGTACTTTGGATCGCGCGGGCTTACAAAGCCGCTGAATAAGATGAACGAAGCCGCTGTAGCCATGACAAAAGGGGATTTTTCCGTGCGGGCTATTGAAAAAGGAGACGGCGAGGTGGCGCGGCTGGGCCACTCCTTAAACGAACTTTCAAGCGCGCTCAGCGGCACAATAGGCGCGCTTACGTTTGAGCGAAACCGGCTGAAAAGCGTGCTTGACGGGCTGCTGGAGGGCGTTATAGCCGTTAACGAAAGCGGAAAGATAATTCAGTTCAACCCCGCGTCCGTAACGCTTATGGGCTGCGCACATGGCGAAAGCATAGAGGATTCGCCAATGTATGGCGAGCTCCATTCCATGGTTGAACAGGTGCTTTCCGACGGCGTGAGCCGCTGGACGGAGCAAAGCTATAAGGAAGCCGTGCTGCGCTTCACAATATCCGCCCTTGGGACGGACGGCAAGAACGAAGGCGCCATAATAATGATACAGGATGTTACGGAGGCGGCGCGGCTTGAGCAGACACGGCGGGATTACGTTGCCAACGTGTCCCATGAGCTTAGAACGCCTATCGCATCCATACGCGGCCTGTCGGACGCGCTGTGCGACGGGCTGGTAAAGAAGGACGAGGACAGGCTGAGATACTATGGCTACATTCAGCACGAAGCCATGCGTCTTTCGCGCCTGATAGACGATCTGCTTGAGTTGAGCCGGCTGCAATCGGGCACGGTTGCCATAGCGCGCTGCAAAATGAGCGTAAACGATTTGATATACGACGTTGCGGACAGATACAGCACGATAGCCAAGGATAACGGAAAAAAGCTTTCCGTGTCCATGCCTGAAGGCGAGCATGAGGCGTACAGCAATCCTGACAGGTGCGAGCAGGTGCTCATAGCCCTGCTTGACAACGCCATAAAGCACAGCGCATCGGGCGAGGTTGACCTTAGCGTGGGCGAGGACGATGATAAATACACCATAAGCGTATCCAACCCCGGCGAAATAGCCGAAGCGGACATAGACCATCTGTTTGAGCGGTTCTATAAGGCGGACAGGGCGCATACAGGCGAAGGCACGGGCCTTGGCCTTGCAATAGCGAAGGAGATAATGGAGCTGATGGGCGAGCGCATATGGGCCGAAAGCAAGGATGGCCGCGTGGTGTTCAGCTTTACTGTTGCCAAGCGCCAAGGCACGGGAACGAATACGAACAAAGTGTGAAGTATACAGCAAATAGCTGCGGCAGGATTTGAAAAAAACTGTCGCGGTGTTATAATGTAATCAATGTATAAAATGGGAGGTAAAAAACATGAGCAGCGGCAAAATATTGATAGCTGACGATGACAGGAACGTGCATGAGTCGCTTGGCATTTATCTTAAATCCGAAGGATTTGAAACCGTGGACGTATATGACGGTGCGGCGGCGGTCAGCGCGCTGGACGGCGACATTTCGCTTTGCGTTATGGACATAATGATGCCCATCATGAACGGCATTGACGCCTGCAAGGAAATACGCAAAAATTCGCAGGTGCCAATAATTATGCTCACTGCCAAGGGCGAAGAAATAGACAGAATACTCGGCCTTGAGCTGGGCGCGGATGACTATATCGTGAAGCCCTTCAGCCCGCGCGAGGTCGTGGCAAGGATAAAGGCCGTGCTTAGGCGCACAAGCGAACAGCAGAGTAACGACGACGGCCGCGTTACCTTAAACGGCCTTGTTATAGACATTAAGAGCTATACCGTCACATTAAAGGGGCAGCCGGTAATATGCACTCCGAAGGAAATAGAGATTCTTTATATGCTTGCTTCCAACCCCGGGCAGGTGTTCACAAGGGAACAGCTGCTTAATAAGGTTTGGGGCTATGACTTCGCCGGCGAAACAAGAACCGTGGATACGCATATAAAGCGCATCCGTGCAAAGCTTGACAACACGGGCCTTAATTGGTCGATAAAGACCATATACGGCGTTGGCTATAAGTTCGAGGTAGAATAAAACTATGCTAAAAAGCGTGTTTTTCCGCAGGCTTGTTATAATGCTGTCCGTCGCAATGCTCATTGCGGCGGCCGTTATGCTTGGCGGCTATGTGTTTCTGAGCAAGGATGTTTATGCTGACATAAAGCTGGACGAGCTGCACCCTTCGCTTGATGCGGCGGAGCAGCTTGCCAAGGAATACATGGCGGGCGAAATAGATAAAGACGTGTTTGAACGGCTGGCGGCAAAGCTGCTGCCGTCCAATACCGGCACGGTGCTTTACCTTGACGCGGAAGGAAACACGCTTTTTTATGTGGACAGCTTGCTTAATACGGATGCTGAGGGCGCGAAAAAACTGCTGTATGAGCAGATAGCTTCCGCTGAAAACGGTGCGGACGTTAAGCAGAACCGGCTTAGAATGAAAGAGGACAGCTCCGCCCTTGCGCTGGGCTGCCCAATATTCGACGACGATGGAAACATACTCGGCGCGGTGGTCATGCTCAGTTCGCTTAAACTCGTTACCAACGCAACGGGGCGTATGTCCATGCTCGTGCTTATGCTTACTACGATAGCTATACCCATTGCGCTGATTGCAATCGTTTGGCGTGCAAAGAACATTGTCGATCCGATACGCCGCATGAACGACGCCGCAAAGGCGATGGCAAAGGGCGATTTTGACATAAGGCTTGATGAAGATATTCCGGGTGAGGTCGGCGAACTTGCCGGTTCGCTCAATAACCTTTGTGCGGAGCTTGACCATACCATTCGCCAACTCAGCAGCGAAAAGGGCCAGCTTGATCAGCTGCTGCAAAGCCTTACGGACGGCGTTGTGGCAATAGATGAGCACGGTACGCTCATACATTACAATTCCGCAATAATGCGCATGTTCGGTGCGGTCAGCGTATCAAAGCGCGAGGAATTGATACCCGACGAAAAGGTATGGAAGGTGTTTGACGAGGTTTTCAATTCCGGCAAGCCTCAGACCATAACCTACCCCATGGCTGGTGACAAGGTGCTGTGGATAACCATATCGCCTGTTGTAACGTCCAGCCGCGAACGCACGGGCGTTGTGGGCCTGTTTAAGGACATGACGGAGATGGAGCGGGTCGAAAAGCTCAGGCGGGATTATGTTGCAAATGTTTCGCACGAACTGCGGACGCCGCTCACCGCTGTAAGGGGATTGCTTGAGCCGCTTGCCGACGGAATGGTGAAGGACGAAGCGGACAGGCAGCGGTATTATAAGATAATGCTGCACGAGGTGCTCAGGCTTTCGCGTCTTATAACGGACATGATGACGCTCAGCCGACTGCAATCCGGCACGGAATACATGGAGATAACCCGCGTGGACGTGAACGAGCTGGTGCAGGATATTGCAAGCGCGTATTCTTCAACGCTGGCCGATAAGGGCGTGAACTTAGTGCTTGACTGCCCGCGGCCTGTGCCCGATGCGATGACCGATCCGGACAGGATAGAGCAGGTGCTTGTTATATTGCTGGATAATGCCTCGCGCTACACGCCAAAGGGCGGCACCATAACAATATCCGCCCGCAATGCGAAGGAGAAAATACAGCTGTCTGTGACCGATACCGGCTGCGGCATACCTGAAAGCGATCTGCCGCATATATTTGAACGATTCTATAAGGTGGATAAGTCCCATAGCGAAGGCGGCACGGGGCTTGGACTGTCTATAGCGCAGTTCATAATGGAAAAGCTTGGCGAAACGATAAGCGTTGAAAGCGAAGTCGGCAAGGGTACGCGTTTTACGCTTACTTTGCAGCGCTATGTACGCAACGCCATAGCATTGGGGCCGGCGGGCGAAAAGCATACCCGCTACGGTGATGATGACGAAAAGGATGAATACGTTCCAAACGATGCCGATATTCAAGATGATGACGATGTGGTGGATGCGCATTACGAAGTGATAGAGCAGCCGCAGAAGGCCGAAAAGCCACAAAAAGCCGAGAAAACGCAAAAGGCGGAAAAAACGCAGAATAAAGCGGAAAGGCAGGGCAAACGATGAGCCTTTGCAGCATATGCCCGCGAAAATGCGCTGCGGACCGCGCAAAAGCTCCGGGCTATTGCGGCGCGCGCGAAAAAGCGCATATTGCCCGCGCCGCGCTGCACCGCTGGGAGGAGCCGATAATAAGCGGCGAACGCGGCAGCGGCACCATATTTTTCTGCGGGTGCAACCTTAACTGCATATTTTGCCAGAATTATAAAATTAACCACAGCGTGATGGGCATAGAGGCGGATGAAGAAACGCTTTGCCGCATAATGCTCGATCTTCAGCATCAGGGCGCGCATAACATAAACCTTGTTACGCCCGCGCCGCATGTGCCGCTGATAGCGCGCACATTACCACTTGCGCGCCAAGCTGGGCTTACGATACCTGTAGTTTACAATACCAACGCATATGAAAACGTGCAAACGCTGAAAATGCTTGAAGGGCTTATAGACATATATCTGCCGGACTTTAAGTATGTCTCGGCGTCGCTTGCAAAGAAATACAGCGATGCGGAGGATTATTTTGCCATTGCTGCGCAGGCTATTGCCGAAATGTACAGGCAGGTTGGGAACATAAAGCTGGATGAAAACGGCATGGCGGCTTCCGGCGTGCTGATACGGCACATGGTGCTTCCCGGCTGCGTTGACGATACGCGGCGGGTGCTGGACTATGTTTCAGCCAATTACCCGAAAAATGTCTATATATCGATAATGAGCCAGTACGCCCCGACGAGGGACGATCTGCCCAGGCCCATCAATCGCCGCATAACAAAAGGCGAGTACGACAGGGCTTTGGATTACGCCATAAGCAAGGGCTTTGAAAACGTGTTCATACAGCAGCGTAATTCGGCAGACCTTTCATACACGCCGGATTTTGACGCGGACGTAATATTTGACCCAATAAAGCGGGCATAAAACCGGAAAAACAAGGGCAAATATGAACGGATTATTAACTTTAGTAATATTTCCTTAAAAAAGATTGCAAAGCGCAACATATAGTGTTACCATAACATCAGCGAAAGAAAGCGGGTCGTGACAATCGCAGTCATCTTCATTATTGTTTTCCTCCAACCATAAACAATCGGTGAATGGCGGGAAGGGGCAATCCGCAGTTCACCACCAATAGCTGACGACCCGAATCAAAGAGACTCTTAACATGGGTCTCTTTTTTTATGCATATGAATAACGGAACAAAACCGCTGAAGGGGGAACGGAAGCATATGGGGCGCATGAGGACGGCATTTAACGCGGCTATGGCGGCAATTGTAGCCGCGTTTATGGTAATAATGAGCATACAGGCGTATAAGGAGCTGTTTGTGCGGGAGACAGAGCCGCCCGTGAAGCAGCGCACGGGCATAATAAACGTTTGGCATGTGGTCAAATACAAGCCGTATTCCGGCAGCGTAAGCACAATAATGGCCGATGCCGCAAGAAAGCTTGAGAAAAAGGAATACGGCGTGTTTTACAGCGTGGAAGGAATGATGGAGGAGGAATACGCAAGGCGGATCGAACGCGGCAAAAAGCCGGACGTGATATCCTTCCCGGCGGGGCTTATAGACGCGGACGGGCTCAGCGAGCTTGACGCGGGGAACTATGCCGAAATAAGCGGCGAACTGCTGCGTGCGGGCAGCAGTGAAGGCAAACTGTATGCAATACCATATGCGCAAAGCCCATGCGTGCTGATAGAGAACAACGAACTATCAAAGAAAATAGGAATAAACTTAGATGAAGGCAGCGTAGATGCGGCGGCTATATTTGCGGCCGTAAACGGGGCGGACGGCGGCGCGATAAAGCAAAGCATATTGTCCGGCAGGGCGGAAAGATGGGCGCTTATCGGCGCGGAAGGCGAGTGCCTCGATACGGCGGCATTTAAGGAAGGTAAGGCGGTGCTTTGCATAGACGATGTGCGTACGGCGCGCGAGCTGAGCATGCTGAGCGAGCGGGGTAAGGGATTTAACTATACTGTGCACGGCATAATGGGGCAGCACGGCAACGCACAGCTTATCGCAATACCGTATACGGACGATGAATGGGTGAAGGAACATGCCGAAAAGCTTATACAGCTTTTATTAACGCCAAAGTATAGCCTGAAGATAGCCCAAACGGGGCTTTATCCTTCGGCGCCTTATGAAGATAAGGCGGAGAGCGCAAGCCCCGTGGATGCGCAGGAGTTACTCAACGGCACGCCATGCGTAAACGCATTTTTGCTGAACAGGTATAAGGACGCCATTGCGGAGGAAGCCGCACGCGCGCTTTCGGGCGATAGCGGGGCGAATGAGGCCATAGTTAAAAGATATGGCGAGCTTTTTGACTGAGTATTGTGAAAAGGGCAAAAATAAAGTAAAATTAAGCTTGGTATAATACTGCTTGTTGGGAGAATGAGTAATGAAAGAACTGCCTTTTGAATTAAAACGGATGCTTGATGCGCTCGGTGCAAAGGAGAATGTGCCTATGGCGCAGTACACCTCCTTCAAAACGGGCGGCAGCGTGCGCATATTGGCCGAGCCGGACACGGCGGAGCATACTGCTGAGCTTATGCGCCTGATAGAGGCGGCTGGCGTAGAGCATTACATTATAGGCAACGGCACAAACCTTTTGATAAGCGATAAAGGGCTTGATGCGATAGTTGTGCGCATAGGCGAGAAAATGGCGAACGTTGAGCGCAGCGGCCGCACGATAGTTGCGGGCGCGGGCGCAAGCTATGCGGCAATGGCAAAGCAAAGCGTGCAATGGGGCCTGATGGGCCTTGAATGGGCGGCGGGCATACCGGGCACGGTGGGCGGCGCGGTTGCTATGAACGCCGGCGCATACGGCGGGGAGACGGCGGATGCGCTGAAAACCGTTACCTATGCGGAAAACGGCGCAATAATAAAAGAAACCGTGGATAAGACCGCGTTTGGGCATAGGCTGAGCCCATACTGCGCGCCGGAACGCATAGTGATAGAGGCGGAGTTTGAACTGAACGACGATGACGGCAGCGCATACGAAAAAATGACGGACTACAACAAGCGCAGGCGCGAAAAGCAGCCCATAAACTATCCCAGTGCCGGCAGCGTATTCAAGCGGCCTGAAGGCCACTTTGCAGGCGCATTGATAGAACAGGCCGGGCTGAAGGGAACGCGCATAGGCGGCGCGGAGGTTAGTACGCTGCACGCGGGCTTTATAATAAACGCAGGTGGGGCAACATCGCGCGATGTATACGAGCTGATACGGCTCGTGCAGCAAAAGGTGAAGGAACACAGCGGCGTGCAGCTTGAAACGGAAGTAAAGCTGCTTGGTGAATTCTAAGGAGGAACGGATGGAACTTATAATAGTCACAGGCCTGTCCGGCGGAGGAAAAACTCAGGCGCTCAGGTGCCTGGAGGACATGGGCTATTTCTGCGTGGACAATCTGCCGTGCGCAATGGTGGGCGGATTTGTGCAGCTTTGCCGCGATTCAAAGCCGCCCGTTGAAAAGGCCGCCGTGGTTATAGACAGCCGCGAAAGCGTTTTCGCCGGGGAGGTGCAGCAGGCGCATATGCAACTATGCATGCTGCCTGTCAATTTCCATATATTGTATCTTGAATGCCGCGACGGCGTGCTTGAACGGCGCTATAACGAAAGCCGCCGCCCGCATCCGCTTAACCGCGACATACGCGAAGGCATAAAGGAAGAACGCGAGCTACTCTCTTTCTTCCGCGACAGGGCGGAATACATAATAGACACGAGCGACTTAAAGCCGATGGAGTTAAGAAGAAAGCTTGAAGAATACTTCAGCGGCGACAGGAAGGCCGAGTTCCAGTTAATAATAGAAAGCTTTGGCTATAAGCGCGGTGTGCCGTTTGAGGCGGATATGGTATTTGATATGCGCTTCAGCCCAAATCCGTTCTATGAAGCGGAATTGAGAGGGCTCAGCGGCAGGGACAAGCCCGTGCGGGACTTTATTGAGGCGGACGAGACATACGAAAGCTTTATAAACCAAACCGAATCTATGCTGAGGGAGCTTATTCCTGCGTTTGTAAAGCAGGGCAAGCGCAGGCTGCTCGTGGCCTTCGGCTGCACGGGCGGCAGGCATCGTTCCGTATGCGCAGCGGAGGAAATGCACAAAAGATTGAAGGACAGCTACTCGTCCCGCCTTATACACCGCGATGCGGGCATAGAGGCGGCGGACATACAGGAGCGCACAGGGGGAAAGGGAGAAAGCTGATGTCTTTTTCATCCACGGTAAAGGACGAATTGGTCGGCATAAAAACGCAAAGCCGCGAAGAAAGGCTTAGCATATTGTGCGGCCTGACGCATACCGCGGCGGCGGTTACGCTGGGCCGGGGCGGATTGGGCATAGAATACGTGAGCGAAAGCGAAAACGTGGCGGAGCTTGCCCGCGCACTGACGGCGGAGCTGTATGGCCTTAACGCTTCGTTTTCCACCCGTAAGCAGGAAGGATTGAAGCGCAGCAGCATAATCGTGCACGCTTCCGGCGAAGGGTGCAGGCAGCTGCTTATTGATTGCGGCAGCCTGCCAAATGATGACAACGAGGATTTTCAGCCCGGCAAAATACCCGAAAGCATGGCCGAAAGCGACGAGCGCATGCGCTGCCTGCTGCGCGGCGCATTCCTTGGCGGCGGCTCCGTGAGCGATCCCAAGAAGGGCTATCATCTTGAAATAGTCACGCGGCAGGAAAACTTTGCGGACACTTTGCGCGCCGCGGCAGAAGGCTACGGCATCCGCGCCAAGGTGACGGCAAGGAAGGCGAACTATATTTTCTATCTTAAGGAAGGCGAAAGCGTATCCGATTTTCTCAGCCTTGTCGGCGCAATGAACGGCACAATGGAATTTGAACAGATACGCGTGCTGCGCTTCATGGCGAACGACATAAACCGCCGCACCAATTTTGAGGATGCGAATATGCAGAAGGCGGCTATGGCGTCCGCCCAGCAAAGGCTGGATATACAGCTTATAATAAAAGAACAGGGCATAGAAAGCCTTGGCGATAAGCTTAGGCAAACGGCGGAAGCAAGGATAAATAACCCCGAAGCTACGCTGACAGAGCTTGCGAAGGAACTGGACATAACAAAATCCTGCCTTACGCACAGGCTTAAAAAGCTGTCCCAAATGGCGGAAGATATACGCCTTCACGGCAGCGGGGCAATGGAAGGAACGGGAGAGGAGAATATATGAGCGGTTTTACGCATCTGCATGTGCATACGGTATACAGCCTGCTTGACGGGGCGTCCAAAATACCGGCGCTTGTTTCGCGCGCGAAGGAACTGGGCATGGATTCCATTGCCATAACAGATCACGGCGTGATGTACGGCGTGATAGATTTCTATAAGGAATGCACAAAGCAGGGCATAAAACCAATACTCGGCATGGAGGCCTATGTTGCGCCGGCCTCGCTTTACGATAGGGAGGGCGAAAGGGAATACAACCACCTTATTTTGCTTGCAAAGAACCAAATCGGCTATAAAAACCTTATGAAACTGAGCTCCATAGCTTTTGTGGACGGGTTTTATTATAAGCCGAGGATTGATTACGATATACTTGAAAAGTATCACGAAGGGATTATCTGCCTTTCCGCGTGCCTTGCGGGCAGCATACCGCAGGCGCTGCTGAACGGCCGCTACGATGATGCGCATGCGCTTGCGCTCAGGCTCAAACGCGTATTTGGCGATGATTTTTATATTGAACTGCAAAACCACGGCCTGCCGGAACAGCTGGAGGTGCTGCCAAAGCTTGCAAATTTGGCGCGGGAGCTGAACATAAAGGCCGTTGCCACGAACGATATCCATTATGTGGACAAGGCCGATGCCGAGGCGCAGGACCTTCTGCTTTGCATACAAACGGCTAAATACGTGGACGATGAAAACCGCATGCGTATGAGCGCGGATGAGTTCTATCTTAAAAGCGAAGAAGAGATGCGCGCCGCGCTGAAAGGATATGAATATGCCGTTGAAAATACGCGCGAGGTTGCGGATAAGTGCAACGTGGCCATTGCTTTTGGCGAAAGGCATCTGCCCGGCTTTACGGCGCCCGACGGCATGGATAATTTTGAATATCTTAAAAAGCTTTCCGAAGAAGGGCTTGTGCAGAAAATGCCCGATGCCGATGATGCCGCGCGTGAGCGGCTGAATACGGAGCTTGAAATAATCCGCAAAATGGACTTTGTGGACTATTTCCTTATAGTGCGGGACTTTGTGGCATTTGCGCACAGCAAGGGCATATCGGTGGGTCCGGGCCGCGGCAGCGGCGCGGCGAGCCTTGTTGCATATTCGTTGGACATTACGGACGTTGACCCGCTTTTGTACGACCTTCCGTTTGAACGTTTCCTTAATCCGGAGCGCGTATCCATGCCGGACTTTGATATAGACTTCTGCGTTGAAAGGCGGCAGGAGGTAATAGACTACGTTGTTGAAAAATACGGCAAGGATAACGTGTCCCAGATAATCACGTTTTCGACCCTTGCGGCAAGGGCGGTTGTGAAGGACGTTGGCCGCGCGCTGAGGGTGCCGCTGCAGGACGTTAACAGAATAACCAAGCTTATCCCAAGGACAGTCGATATGACGCTGAGCAAGGCGCTTGAAGTATCGGCGGAGCTGAAGGAGCTTTACGATAACGACCCGGTGGTGACCAAGCTTATAGACCTTTCCTTAAAGCTTGAGGGCCTGCCAAGGAATCCCGGCACTCATGCGGCGGGCGTTGTTATAAGCGCGGAGCCTATAAGCGAATTTGTGCCGCTGCAGCGCAACGGGGACATTATTACAACCCAATTTTATAAAGAGATTATAGAAGAACTGGGTCTGTTGAAGATGGACTTCCTTGGGCTAAGAACGCTTACCGTAATACGCGATACGCTCGATTTTATACGGGAGCAGGGCAAAAAGGTGCCTGATAAGGAGCTTAAGGACTATACGGACAGGCGCGTATATGAAATGATATCCGCGGCCGATACGGATGGCGTGTTCCAGCTTGAATCCGCGGGCATGAAGCAGTTCATGCTGCAGCTTAGGCCGGGCTGCCTTGAAGACCTTATCGCGGGAATTTCGCTTTTCAGGCCCGGCCCAATGGACCAGATACCCAAGTATCTTTCCGGCAAGAACCATCCGGATCAGGTAACGTATCTTAGCGAAAAGCTTCGCCCCGCGCTCAAGGCCACATATGGCTGCATGGTATATCAGGAGCAGGTCATGCGCATTGTGCGCGACGTGGCGGGCTATTCGATGGGCCGCAGCGACCTTGTGCGCCGCGCAATGGCAAAAAAGAAGCACGATGTTATGCAGAAGGAAAGGCATAACTTTGTGTACGGCATAGAGGAGAACGGCGTTGTAAGCGTGCCGGGAGCCGTACGGAACGGCGTGGATGCGGACACGGCGAATAAAATATTCGACGCTATGGCTGACTTTGCATCCTACGCGTTCAATAAGCCGCACGCGGCATGCTATGCCGTGCTTGCGTACAGAACGGCTTATCTTAAAGTATATTACCCGGTTGAATTCATGACGGCAATGCTGAATAGCTTTATCAGCAATGTCGACCAGCTTGCGGGCTACATAAGCACCGCGCGCCGCATGGGCATAACAGTGCTGCCGCCGGACATAAATAAAAGCCGCGAAAAATTCAGCGTGGAGGATGGCAAGATTCGCTTCGGCCTTGCGGGTATACGCAACGTGGGCGAAGGGGCGATGAAGGATATTATAAAAGAGCGCGATTGCGGCGGAAACTTCAAGGATTTCATGGACTTTGCAAACCGTGCGGGGGATATAAACAAGCGCATGGTGGAGGCCATGATAAAGGTTGGTTGTTTCGACAGCACGGGCGCCAAACGCTCCCAGCTGATGGCGGTGTACGAGAAAGCGCTTTCGCTTGCCGCGGGGGACAGGAAGCAGGCCGCGGCGGGACAGATGAGCCTTTTTGACCTTGGCGGCGGGGAAAGCATAAGAAGAAGCTTTGTTGAGCTGCCTGACATTGCGGAATTTGCGGAAGCGGAAAAGCTTGATATGGAGCACGAAACGCTCGGCATATATCTTAGCGGACATCCGCTCAATGACTATGCGGATATACTTGCCGCCCTTCCGGACACGGCCGCTAAGCTCAGCGGTAAAAGCGGCGAAGAAAATGTTGAAATAGGGCCGCAAGAGGGTGACAAAGTAAAAATTGGTGGTATAATAACACACGTTCAAAGAAAACTTACGCGCTCCGGCAGCGGAATGATGGCGTATTGCACGCTGGAGGACACCACGGGTTCAATAGAATGCATGGCTTTCCCGTCGGTGTTCACAAAGTATTCAAGCCTTTTGAACAGCGATTCAAAGGTGATCATTTCCGGCAAGCTGAACGTGCGCGATGAGCAGGAGAACATGATTTTGATAGACGATGTGCAGCCGCTTATGAAGCGCAGCGTATCGGAAAAGATTTACCTTAGGCTGGATACGCAGGACAAGCCGCTTATGGACAGGCTTATGAGCGTGCTGCGCCGCTTTCCCGGCAATGTGCCCGTAATACTGCATGACCCGAACACCAAGCGCACGCAGCTTGCGCCTAAGGAACTGTTTGTTAATCCCTCCGGAGCCGTAAAGGATGTCCTTTGCGAACTTCTGGGACAAGATAATGTAAAAATCAAAAAGGGAGAATAGTTTTTATGAAAAAGATCGGAGTACTTACAAGCGGAGGAGACACGCCGGGCATGAACTCGGCAATTCGCGCCGTGTTTAAGGAAGCGGATGCACGCGGAATGGACGTTATGGGCATATTCCATGGCTACAAGGGCCTGATAGAGGGCCGCATACGCCAGCTTACCCATGAGGACGTGGCAAACGTTATGCATAAGGGCGGCACGGTACTAAGGACCGCGCGCAGCAGCGAATTTATGCAGGACGGCGGCTTTGAAAAGGCACTGAATATGCTGCATGCATACGATATAGACGGCCTTATAATAATCGGCGGAGACGGCAGCTACCGCGGCGCAAAAAAGCTGTATGAAAACGGCATAATGACAATCGGCCTGCCCGGCACCATAGATAACGATATGGGCTATACCGATTTTACTATCGGCTTTACAACGGCCGTTAACACTATAACCGATGAAATATACAAGATACGCGATACTATGCGCGCGCATGACCGCGTGGGCGTAGTTGAAGTCATGGGACGCAACTGCGGCGATATCGCGCTGTGGTCCGGCGTAGCCGGCGGCGCGGACATGATAATTGTGCCCGAAGTTCCCGTGGACTGGGAGGACTGCGCAAAGCAGCTTGTAAAGAATAAGCTGCGCGGCCAGCTTACAAGCATTGTTATAATAGCCGAAGGTGCAGGCAGGGCGGAGGATTTTGCCCGCTTTGTGAACGAGCATACGGACGTTGAGGCCAAGGCCATAGTTCCCGGCTACATACAGCGCGGCGGCAATCCTACCGCGTTTGACAGGGTGCTTGCGGCAAGGCTTGGCCAGCGCGCGGTGGAGCTGCTTGCAGACGACATAGGCGGACGCGCCGTTGGCATAAAGGACAACAAGATAATTGACGTGAGCATAGAGGAAGCGGTTGAAATGCCGGATCGCTTTGACGAAAAGCTATTCCGCTTTAACAGCGTGCTTGCAAGATTTTAATTGGTAAAGGATACGCGTAATGACTAAACGGATGAAAACAGCCGGGCCTGTGAACCGGAACGATGATATTGCATTGAAGATAGATTCCCTCGGTTCCGAAGGGCAGGGCGTTGGCCGGTATGAAGGCCTGGCGGTTTTTGTGCCGTTTGCGCTGCCGAATGAGCATGTTAAGGCGCATATAATAAAGGCGGCGTCAAATTATGCCGTGGGCAAGCTTACCGCCGTGGAGGTTCCAAGCAAGGACAGGCGGGAGCCGCGCTGCTCCTCCTTCACACGCTGCGGCGGATGCAATCTGCTGCACATGGATTACGCGGCGCAGCTTGAATACAAGCGCAATGTTGTGGCGAACGCGCTTATGCGCATAGGCAAGGTAGCCTCACCGCATGTTAAGCGTACCATCGGCATGGAGCATCCTTATCATTACCGCAATAAGGCTGCGTTCCCGTTCGCGATGGTTGATGGGCGCATGTGCTTCGGCTTTTTTGCCCCGCGCAGCCATAGGCTCGTTCCGATAGACGGCTGCCTTATTGAAAACAGGGCGCTGTATAACGTTGCGCAGGCCGTGCATTGTTGGGCGGAAGAAAACGACATTGCCCCATATGACGAGCAAACCGGCGGCGGCACGCTGCGCCACGTTGTGGGCAGAATAACCACCACGGGCGACATTATGGCCGTTATAGTGACCAAAGGGCAGCCGAAGAAGCTGAATGCGCTTGAGAATATGCTGACGGAGCGCTGCGAAGGGCTGAAGTCAATAATACTCAACCGCAACGACGAAGCCACAAACGTTATCCTTGGCGATAAGTACGAAACGCTTTGGGGGGACGATACGCTTACGGAGGAGCTTTGCGGCTTCAAGTTTGAGATAAGCGCGGCGTCTTTCCTTCAGGTGAATCCTATACAGACGGAGAAGCTTTATGCTCAGGTGGAAGCGTTTTTTCCCGAGCGGGACGGCTTTGAGGCGATGGACGTATACTGCGGCGCAGGCACTATATCGATGGTCATATCCAAACACGCGTCCCATGTAACGGGCATAGAGAACGTGCCGAGCGCGGTGGAGGATGCACGGCGCAATGCAGCCATGAACGGCGTTACAAACGCGGACTTTATATGCGCCGATGCGGCTGCCGCGCTGCCGGAGCTGATAGCAAAGGGTGCAAGGCCGGGCGTGATAGTGCTCGATCCGCCGCGAAAGGGCTGCGATAAAGCGGTGCTCGATGCGGTGACGGCAAGCGGGGCTGAGCGCATAGTCTACGTTTCCTGCGACCCAGCCACCCTCGCGCGCGACGTAAGCATACTTACCCAGTCCGGCTATTCCCTCCAGTCCGCCCAGCCTGTGGATATGTTCCCGCAGACTGCGCACGTCGAGACGGTATGTCAATTAGTTCTGAGAAATCCTGTCACACATATCAACATAGATGTGGATGTGGAGGAACTGGTGCAGGATAAGCGCGGGCAGGCAACCTATCCGCAGATCAAGGAATATGTTTTGGAGCACTCCGGCTTGAGGGTAAGCAGCTTGTATATCGCCCAAGTCAAGCAGAAGTATGGTATCATTGAACGGGAGAACTATAACAAGCCTAAATCTGACAATGCAAAACAGCCCCAATGCCCGCCGGATAAGGAAAAGGCAATCGAAGAAGCCTTGCGGCATTTTGGGATGATAGGAACGCAGGATTGATTCAATAAGAACAGCGCCCACCGATTTTGATAGTCGGTGGGCGCTGTTCTCAAAATCTATACATTACATACCTTTTGGCGAAAGTGCTGTTTATTCGAACATTCGTATCTGACAATCCTTGCAGGATTTTACTACTCGATCCTTAATAATGTCATCCTCACCGACAACGCCGGAAATGAGTGGAGAGCACGGGTCGTGCGCAGCCGAGAGCTTTGAAACGGTATTTGAACTATAGTTAGCATAGCAATATTTGCACCCATTCCTGCAGGTGTTATACATACCAATATCGATGCTTGCCATGCATCCGCATTCTTCACGTTGATTCTTATCTTTTGTTAAATCAAGCTTATATCCCAATAGCTTTTCAAACAAATCGCAATCCACACAATGACCATGCTCAATGCCAAATTGTTCAAGATTGATTTTCTCGGCGCACGATTCTATCACAATGTTATGCTTTGACGCAATCTCCACTAACCGCCTTGCGATTTCGTACATCGTTTTTGCCTCCAGCGGGAGCAATCCGAGGTCTTTGGTGTTGTTCTGTGTGTTGCGATAAAGATCCACAAAGCTGATAACGCACTTGCTTGTATAGTCGGAGAGCCTTTTGGCAATTTCCTCAAAGTAATGAACATGGTACTCAATACTATATTTCTGCGAAAGAAGTATCGGATCATATCGCCAGATAACCCGTTCCGGGCCAATGAGTTTTGACAACTCCTGAAATGTCGGAATAATGACATCGTTTTTATTTGGGATATTCGATTCGATGTCCTGCGCATATGAATTAACAGTAAACTGGAAATAGTACATATAATCCTTAAGCAAGTCCAGTCGGTCCATCATGGGACGAGGATTTTTCGTCCAAAAAACGATACCGTCAATGACATCCGGTGACAGAGATACCTTGCTGATTTGGTGAATGTTCATCGGATTCCGAACATATACGAACCCATCTTTTATCCTGTTGTAAAGCCAGTCCGAATAATAGGTTGGTATGTCCGTTCGTCTGCTTGCGCTTATTATCATTTAATTCACCTTCTTTATTATCATCTGTGCGCTTGCACAGGTTTCATATGGTTCGTATTGTGCCAAATATTGTGGTATTACAAATATAAGCGAGTTGTCTGGATACTCATCCCCGTATTCATAATGATTTGGACGATTGCTGTTATTAAAATGACACGAGCAATATTGAGTTTGGCAGGTGAGCTTATGGAGCAACTTATCAAAGTACTCACGCCCACCACCATATCCAACCGAAAGGTTGATGTCATTACAGATGACATATGTATTTCTCGGACAAGATTCAATATATGCGGCCAAGTCTGAAACAAAATGATTCACTTGAGCATGATTGCAGTGCTTGTACATATCAGAAAAAACATACTGCAACACGATCACATCTGGCCGCCATTCGACTCGCTGTAAATGATCAATGTACTGGCAAGCATCTGCTTCGACAAACTGAATGTTGTAGTTTGATGGAGCGACGGTTACAATATCAGTGTGCACATTGTTCCAAATATCTGTATCAATCTCTATGCCAAGATACTCAACCTGATTGCAATGGTATTGACCATCTTGCTGAAGCTGTTCAACTGCAAGCAAATCGGTGCATGGGCCGCACCCAAATGATAAAATATTGAGTTTTCTATTGCGTTGGATGTCTCTACAGCTGCTAAACGCATAATACATTTCTGAGGCATATTTACACGCATATTTGCAAACATAATAATCCATCATGCGTTTGCAATCATACTTTCTTGGTGCTGGCGCTCTATCTGGATAGTGGACATAGGACAGACACTTACCACAATCATGAGGACAGTTTGCTGTGTAAGAACATCCTGTGCATCTGCTTCTGTTATACCTGTTGTTGCACGCGCGCAAAAGATTATATAACATATGTTCTCCCTCCTATCAATCAACTACAATTGCCCATTTCAACTGCTCACACAGCGGCAGCAGTTCTTCCAATTTTGCAACGATGCGTTTTGCTTCAAAATTGGTGAGAGTGAAATTCTTCAATCTCTTTGTCGTGCATCTCCTTTAAAACTTCCAATTCTTGCTTCATTGCCATTTTCTCCGCATCTGTATAATTGCTGTTTTCCACCATAATTTCGCAAAACTTATGAATCCAAGCATTTGCGAGCTTGACGTCATGATAACTGGCGTTTATCAGCCCCTGCAACCCCTGTTGAAGTGCAGCAGTATAAGATGCTTTAAGATAATCAAATTCTGTCATCATCTTCCAACTCACTCCATCGGTTTTATCGTCGCTTCGATAAAGTCAATCTCATCCTGCGTCAAGCCGTACTTCTCATATAGCTCTGCGTCTGTCCAGGGTTTTGAGAAGTCCTGCATTGGAACAAATCGATATGCTTTGCTCGGCGCATCCTGCGATATCTTGCACGCAGAAACGAGGATGCGAAAAAACCTTGTCTTCATGTAAGTGATGAAGTTCTCCGCTTCACTTTTGCTGTCAAAGGCGGCATATAAGAAGGTTTGTGAGCAGACCGAATTTTTAGAGCAGTATTCCGGTTTGCCAAGCACATATGGGTCTGTACCGGAACCGCCTGCTTTCGGAACAAACACTTTGTCCCTGTCAATATCAGCCGCGTTTTTCGTAATTTTACTGCCATCAATGTATGCGATTTTCCGCTCCATCTTTTCAAGATAGAGAAGCTGTGTCTCATGTCCCTTTCCGGCTTCGGAATACACCTCAATCGGATTCTTCTTACTGGAGCGCGGATTTGTCGGGATGCCAAATGGGGTATCGGTCGAAATGAGCGAGGAAACTGTTGCCTCATCCTGCCCAATCTGCTCCGTGACCTTCTTGACGATTGCAGCAAGACGCGGTTCTCTTATTAAAATATCGAAATCACCCAAGCGGCGCTTCGCCGCACTTTTCTTGCCGTCCTGCACAAGCGTATAGAGGCAATCGCCGGTATAAGCTGAATCATAGAGGTAGTAGCATAGTCCTCCCTTTATCTCAACCGTAGGGAAAACGTCTCTTGAGTTGGTATAGGCAAACAGCATACGGATGCCGGGATCGTTTAACATATGCGTTCTGAAATCGCCAAGCAGATTCTCGCGCCCGGTGGTAAACCATCGGGACGGAATGATCAGTGAGGCGTATCTTGATGTTAGCTTTTGGGCGGACTCCACAAAATGCTGATATATAGGAGCATCGTTCGTCCCGCCGGAGCCGTCTGTCAGTTGATAAGGCGGATTGCCCACCACCGCGTCAAACTTCATGTTTCCACCACCATTCTGATTCCAGTAGTTGCGCTTGAGAACCTTTTTTGTGAAGCTCTCAGGCTTGTTTTTCAGCATGTTTACAAGGTCGTCAAAGTAGTGCGCGTTGACAGCCGCATCCCTGTAGCCCGCCAGCGTTCGTCTGGTAATTGACTTTGCCATCGGCGTTTTGCATATCACAAAGATGTTGTCGCGCACGGTTTCATCCCACAGCTTTTCCTGCAATTCCGCGTCTAGTTCCGCTTCCGGATACACGGCGCATTTCGCCCGGAAAATGCTGTAGGTCACATACAAGGGATAAAGTCCGGTCTTGGAGTTGATTTCAAGCACCGCTGCATTCGGGTTTCCAAGTGTATCCGCCGTGACGTCGCCCCGGTCAACGAAGCGCGGTGCGTCCAAGCGTTTGTTGTGCGCTTCATCGAAGAAGTCATACCCGCCAAGGCAATCGCTCATGTGCAGGTTCACCACACGCCACGGCGTTAGGACAGTCTCCTTGTCCGGATTCTTGAAGCAAGAGAACAACGCTGTGATTTTCTGCATACGCTCAAGCGGCGGCAGAGAATCGGCGCTGTACGCTTCTGCCCTGATCCTCCTGCCTGCGGCAATGAAAACCTCGGGATCATAATACTTGATAAACTGCCTGAATACTGCCTTTGTCACGCCCTTCGGCATAAACTCCGTCCAGGACTTATCATCGACGAGCGCGGGTAACTGACGTATCGTAATATCCTCCGTGATGTTGATGTCCGCGCCGTAGATGAGCAGAGGCATACGTATGGAGATGCCGCGGAGGATGGAGATCGCGTCGTTTTTCTGCTTGTTCTTTTCCTTCAGCTCCTGCAGATGGGCTTCTTCCTCCGGCGAACGCTCTGTCTTTTTCTTCTTCTCAATGCGCTCGATTTCCTCATATTCCTCATCGGTAAAGCCCTGCCGGTTGATATCGATCTCGCCGGTTTTGGGCGCAGCCTTCGACGCGCCGACAATGCGTTTCAGATCCTTAAAGCGCTCAAGCTCCAGCTTGTCCAGCTTGAGCAGCTCGTCGTTGTAAAGATTGACGTCGTCAAATCCGTTCTGAACGGCTCGTTCGGCATAGACGCGCTTCAACTGCTGCAAGAGCTTGTTGGTGTCATACTGCTTCATCTCTGTGCCGCTGACCGAAATAACAGGGCAGTAATTGAGAAATTCGCCCATGATGACCTTGTCGGACTCCGTGGCCTTTCCCGCTTTGGTGGAGAGGGCCGCGGCTTCCGCCACCATTTTGAGTGTGCGGTCAGGCGCAAAGTCAAACACATAGCAGGTTTGCTTTACCTGCCCGTTCTTTTTGCATGGCGATTGAACGCGGAAGATGGTCTGCAAATAGCTTGAGGCTGAGGTCGAGAACGAGCCTGCGAGCATGAAAACGGCAGTCCATTCCGGAACGGTCACACCCGTTGTCAGCTTGCCGCAGGAGAGCGTAATCGTATATCCGTCATCGCCAGCCGCCGCAATAGCGTCTCTGACTTTTTTCAGCGCATCCTCGGATTTTTCCTCCTCATCGCCGTCACCGGCGACATTGACAATCTCAAAAGCGCCGTTTCCGAAAACAGGGTGCTTTTTGAGCAGCTTACTGAGCGCTCGCGCTTCGCGGACGCCGGGAACCATCCAAAGGGAATGGCGGAACAGGCTGCGGTATTCATCGTTGGAATACGGATAGCTGCTGCTGTCATCGTCCTTTGTGATCAGATTCAAAAAGCTCCACACGTCGGCTTCATGGTAAAAATCGCCCACACTCTGACCTGTGGGAATGCCTGCACGATCTGCCCGCAGAGAGCCTGTCCATGTGCGGAAAAACTCGCGGAAGTTGAAGGCCTTGTCCTCAAGCTCGACATAGCGAGCCTCGGAAATGATTTTCCCTAAATCGTATGTATAAATTCGCAGCTCCGGCAGTTCGTCATAGGGGTTGGAGTCACCAAAATGCTCCTGATCCCAATCGCGTTTGTTCCGCTGCTCCATGACATAATCCCAGGTATAGATATTGTCGTCATAATCCTTGAGAATGTTGAAGGGCGTACCGGACAGAGCGAGGAACCGCGTGCTGTATTGCCCGTTGTCCTTTACGAGCTTCTTGATAACGTCGTCGCCTAAAGCAGTGGTCGTACCTTCGTGCGCCTCGTCAACGATGACCAAATCCCAATCGAGAGAGAACACCGCGTCATTCTTGTCGAATTTACCGCCGACAGCGGCAGAACCGCGCAAGTCCTGTATGGAGGCGAAATATACGAACTTCTTCCCACTATCGATCAGATAATCGATGTCAGCGCCGGTGTTCTTTGAGCCGTAAATGTATTCGGCACCGTCGTGAAAGATTTTGCCGAAATCCTCATACCAGCCCTTATCGACGACAGGCCGATGTGTGATGATGATAGTCCGCGCATATCCGGCTTCCTTGACAACTTGCAATGCGGACAGGGTTTTACCGAAACGCATTTTTGCGTTCCAAAGCATACGATTCCCGGTCTTGAACTGTTTGAGCGTTCTGGCAATCGCATCCTCCTGTTCGGGTCTAAATACGATAGGTACGAACGTCTCGCCGGAGGTGTTTATAAAGTTGGGCTGCCCCTTTTTTACAGCGTCGATGGCCTTCCTGACAGTCTGTAAATCGGCCTCAAACCACTCTTTCCCAGATGTGTTCTTTATCTGCCTTTTATGTATTCCCGAATTAACCAGCACACGATGAACGTCATAATCACGAAATGGCTTCAGCTCTAACAGGCCGTCGGCATTTTTCACTGTGCGAACGGCAAGCTCGGTATGCAGCAGACGCGGCGTCAAACCGGCGGTGTTCGTGTATTGCTTGATTCTTGCAAGGGCCGCCTGATTCAATTCCCGGCTGTTCGGAGCAAGGCTATCTATGGGATTGTCGGTGTAAAGTGAGGCGTCTCCAACCTTCACCAATCCTTTATGCGTTTCTGCATTGATTTCAAATACATAGATGACCTTATAGCAGAAAGACGAACCGAATTTGCTCATCATCGCCGCACCTCCTTCACCAAAGATTTATACTCCAGAATCACCTTCGAGCGCCAGTCCTTTATCCGACAGAGTTTTGAAAACATCTCGTCTCGTGGTTCTGTTAAATCGCCGTTAGATTCAAAATCAAAAAGGCTTATCTGATTAGACATCTCTCTCACCTTGCCATAGGGAATCGTGAAGGTCATCCCATCCATCTGCCAGATGTTCCATGAGATTATGGTCGCAATCGTCCTCAGTTCACGCAAGGTTGGCTCTCTGCGCAGCTTAAAACGGATATTATCAATGAACGTATAAAGCAGATTCTCACGGGCAAGCAGCAGGTTGTCCCCCTGAAACTCGTAGGCATATGTGCTTTGAAACGCCCGCGCTGTCCACTTTAACCATTCCGATTCCTCAGAAGCGTTTTCATTCACAACGCGGAGCTTGCGGTCAAGCAGCCCAATCCTGTCTTGCAGAGGGATCATGCTGCCGGTGGCCGCGTCATAACGGCTAACCAGATAAGGAGCCTCGCCGCAGGCGATCTCCATGCGGTTCGCGTCAACATATTTCTGCCACGTCCGGCTCTTATACTCCGGGAAGACAACCGGCTCAAGGGTCGATTTCCATGTACAACCGTCAGGTGTGTTGAACACGTTTTTTCTTTCGAACCACGCCTCGTCGATCAAATTATTCTGCGCGTTGCATATCCAGGACGGAGTAAAAACTTCCGCTTTGGCTCGCGTCCTGCTAATTTGGTCGCTCTGTGTTTTTGCGGTGCGCGGTTGAATCAGCCTCGTATTGCTGCCGATGATTAAATCCGGGGTCATCTGTTTTCGGGCTTCATAGCGCTCGCCCAAATGAGCATAATCGTCGGACGCCCAGATGATATTTTTACCGGTTGTTCTGTCAACCAGAAGGATGTCCAAGAGAGGATAGCTGTAATCTGCGATATCCTGCTCAATCACATCTATGCCGTTGATGAGCTGCACTTTTCCACCTCCTATATCAAGATTGCACGTTTTAATCCATTTCCGCATCGTCGTTAACAAACTCCAGAATATCATCAACGCCGCAGCTCAAAGCGCGGCAGATCTTCTCAATGCTTTCAAGCGAAACGTATTCATCTTTACTCAGGCGCGCCATAACATTAGCGCTGACTCCGGCTGCATTTTTTAACGCAGTCCTTTTCATTTTTATATCAATAAGCAATTTCCAGAGCCGATTATATTGCACCGCCATAGTATGACCTCCTAAGTGATTTTACTCACATATTAAAATTATTATATCACGAAATCGTGGTTAAATCAACCACTTTCAGCAAAGTTTGCAGAATTGTTTCTTTTTGTTCTTACGCTTATCGCGTCATACAAAAACCGCTGCAAATTACATTCCCATATATGGATGAAGATTGCAGCGGTTTTTGTATTTTCAAGACTGAGTATGGCACGCGCAAAAATGCAGTGTATATACATAGGCGAAGAAAATGAGGGGTTCCAAAGGGGATCATCCCTTTGGCTCTGGGTCATCCAATAGGGGCGAGCAGCATCCCTGTTGGCACACGATTTTGCTCTGCAAAGTCTAGTGTGTTATACCTTTGTTCCGGCTGACGCTCAAAGGGGTGATGCCGCACGCTGGGCAGCACGCCTTTAAGCGTCAGTAGGGCGGGCACAAAACTGCGAATGGGTGTGAGCAGATTTGTGTTCGACCGGAAGAGGAACAATGGTATATAAAGCCCCGTCCTTCGTCCCGCCGCAGCGACACGCACTAAAACCACCATGGCAGCTCCAGCCACAGGTTGTCCATCGCCTGTTCCTCCAACTGCTTTGCGCGGCTCTCCCGCAAATGGAAATGGAGCGCCGCACCAATCATTGGGTGTTCGATTCCGTCCGTGAAGCCATAGCGATACAGCAGATAGGTTTGCTCTCGTTCTCCGATTCTGCCCAGTCCCTCATAAAGTTCACGCAAGGTTTCTTGCTCTATATAAATCTGTTCCGGTGACTTGGTCATTGGGTCTGCAATCGCTTCGATACGCAGCATCCGTTCTTCGCCGGGGAGAACTTCGTCCAGATAGATTTTTTGAAAAGCAAGTCCGTCTGTGGTATCGGTCATTCGCATTTCATATTGAGAGAATGCATCCCGTATCAGGTCGGTCATGGCGTTTCGGATGGACGTTGCAGCATATGTCAGAAACTTAATGCCCTTACCGCCGTCATAATGCGGAATCGCATTCAGCAAACCGATGCAGCCCTCCTGTTCCAGATCGTCCTTGTCGATACTGAGTTCGCTTTCACCGAGATTCATACCAAAATAAATCTCATTGGCGGTTTTGCGGATAAAACCTAAATTGTTTTTCAGAAGAAGGTCACGGGCGTTCATATCTCCCTTCTGAGCCAGAGCGCAGAGCTGTTCATTGCTCCGGTTTTTCATTGTCCTTCTCCTGTAATGCGGCCTGCTCCAAGGTGGTCTGCATGAAACCGGTCAACGCCTGACCGAATTTGTCCAATGCCTCTTGATCAACACCATCCATACCGGCAACGCTTCCGACGATCAGTTCGGTCACTTGCTCCGGTGTGACCTTTGGATTTTCCATGTCCTGATCCTTTGTAAGCTCTGAAAACATTCGCTCCGCCGCTGCTGCGGTCAAAGCCTGTGCCGCCGCATAGTCGCTTCCGATTTCCTTTTTGACTTCCTTGACCGCCAGCATAAATTGATTTTCGATTGTGGTTAGGTCTGCCTGATAAACCGGCGTTCTTAAGCGGCTGATGTCCTTTGCAGCCTGTGTCCCTGCATCGGATTTTACAGTTTTCCGAGTTAAGTTGCTGAGTGTGGCATACATCTGATTTTGTGCGGCATATCCGGCAGCGAGGGTATCATCAAAATACTGCTCCAATATGTAGGTCAATTCGGCAAAGCGAGGACTTTCCAACAAGCGGTTAACTACCTGAGCATTGACCTTTCCGGTGTAGAGATTTCTTGCGGCTTGTGCGGATAAGCCCAGCTCGTCAATCTCATAGTTCTTTCTGTCGGGAACATTGGTTACACCCAAAAGAAAGTCGGTGGACACGTTGAATGCTCTGGCGATACGGATGATATTTTCATCGCCGATCTTGTCTGTCTTTCCGGTCAGAAAACGACTGAGCAAGCTATCGCCGCAGCCGATTTTAAGCGCAAGGTCTGTCTGAGATACCTTGTGATACTTCATCAGGTCGGCAAGCCGCTGCCGGACGGTGCCGGGAAGAAATGTATTCTCCATTTGTCATGTCCCCCCTTCCTGCTTTTTCTCTTTAATATATTTACCGCTTTTGATTCTGGCATCGGCGGGCTTCTCTGCATCCTCCGGTATAATCCATCGGCTTCCTGCCCGCTGTGCGCCGGGGATGCGGTTCTGGCTGCAGAGAATGCTCACTCGACGATGCGAGATACCCCATTTTTCCGCTGCTTCAAAGGTCGATAGATATTTCATTCTCCGCACTTCCTCTCTGGTAAGACTAACAATATTATATTCGATTAGTGGAATAATATCAAGATACAAGTTGTGAATATTTGCCGTCCTGTGATTTTGCATTTTTGCAAAAAAACAGGGCGGCTTTTTTCATTTTTGCGGAAATGCCGGATTTTTCGGTCTATAGCCTTTTTCTCCGTATATTCAGGCAGACGGGCAAAAACCGTCAAAAAATAACGGAGGTATCACGTATGAATCTATTTGAAACCGTAAAGGCGGCTGTCACTTTAAGGCAAGCTGCCGAACACTATGGCTTGAAGGTAAGCCGTAACAACATGGTCTGCTGTCCCTTCCATGATGACCGCACTCCCAGCATGAAGTTGAATGAGGACTACTTCTACTGCTTTGGCTGCGTGGCAACCGGAGATGTGATCGACTTTGTATCCCGGCTGTTTGGGCTGAGCATCTGGGAGGCCGCGAAGAAGTTGGCCTACGACTTCGGCATCGACCCGGACAAACCGCCCGCTGCGGCTGCGCTGCAAAAGCCAAAATACCCGCTGGCGAAGGCGTTCCAGAAAGAGGAACTGCAATGCCAGCGGGTATTGTGCGATTATCTGCACCTTCTGGAACGTTGGAAGGCGCAGTACGCACCTAAGACGCCGGAAGACATCATTGACGACCGGTTTGTGGAAGCCTGTCAGATGCTTGACTATGTTGAGTATCTGACAGATATTTTAACTTTTGCGGATTTGGATACCCGGATAAAGGCGGTGGATGTGCTTCGCAAAGATGGGATGATCGACAGGTTAGAAGAGCGCCTGAAACGGCTGGACAAGGAGGCGAAAGCCCGTGGCGAAACGGAAATCGGTTGATATGAATGCGCCGATGTGGTTTGATGGCACGAATATTAATGAGGCCCTGTTCTGTGACGAGTTTCTGCGCTGTCATAAAATCATCTTTGCCAATGGTGCTTTTTTCACGCCGGATGGCAGAGTGACCGACGAGCTTCCTCTCCGTGGGGAGATTTACGAGGAATTGAAGTGCTGTGCCGTGAACAATATCCCCAGAAAAATCACCAACATTCTGGAAGTGATGAAGCTGGCGGCTCATGTAGAGGGCTTCCCGCCGGAGGCTGACAGAATCCATCTGGCAAACGGCACATTGAAACTGGATGGCAGCTTTACTGAGGGCAGACCAGTAATCGTGCGGAGCCGCCTTCCCGTTGATTATCGTCCGGACGCTCCGAAACCTGTCCGCTGGTTTTCCTTTCTGGACGGGCTGCTGTATGCAGAGGATATTCCCACCTTGCAGGAGTTCATTGGCTACTGCCTGATCCCCAGCAACAAGGGGCAGCGCATGATGGTAATTAAAGGAAACGGCGGTGAGGGCAAGTCCCAGATCGGAGCGGTGCTGGGAAGCATATTCGGCTGTAATATGAAAGACGGCAGCATTGGAAAAATCTCTGAAAACCGTTTTGCCAGAGCAGACCTTGAACACATTCTGCTCTGCGTGGATGATGATATGCGGATGGAAGCCCTGCGGCAGACCAACTATGTAAAATCCATCGTGACGGCACAGGGGATGATGGATTTGGAGCGCAAGGGCAAGCAGAGCTATCAGGGATGGATGTTTGCTCGTTTACTGGCATTCTCCAACGGTGATCTGCAAGCACTCTATGACCGCAGCGACGGGTTTTACCGCAGACAGCTTGTACTGACCACCAAGGAAAAACCCGCCGGACGGGTTGACGATCCTGACCTTGCCGAAAAAATGAAGGACGAAGCGGAGGGCATATTCCTGTGGGCGTTTGAGGGCTTGAAGCGGCTTGCCGCCAATAACTTCAAATTTACCGAAAGCCAGCGAACGCGGGATAACCGGGAATCCGTGAAGCGTGATAACAACAATGTCTTTGATTTTATGGAATCAGAGGGTTATATCCGGCTGAAAGCGGACAGCGCTATCAGCTCCAAGGATTTGTATGAGATTTATCGGATGTGGTGCGAGGAAAACAGTCTTTCCTCATTGAAAAAACGTAGCTTCAGTGATGAGGTCATTGCTAATCAGAGCAAGTATAATCTGGAGCATTGCAACAAGATTGTCAATTCTGCCGGACGGCGGGTGTGGGGTTTCTTTGGAATTGAAGCTATCGCCAGACCTAATATAAACGGGTTTTACGATGCTTCGGAGCGTACGTACGTACCTGAGGGCTGGAACGATTGATTTTCTCTCTATCCCCTTTGTACGTATGTACGCAGCGGTTTACCCAAAAACACCACGGTATAGGAAACCCGTTGAGCGGCAAGCCCTATATTTCCGGGCAGAAAATCAAGACAAGTGACATTCGCAAAGGATTTGACCGTGGGCAGAAATTATTTCACGAAATCGTGTTTCTCAGAACAGTAAAGCAGATTGACGGAACAATGGGGAAATGCGCCGTTTTCAACAAAATCGCGCGAAACAGAAAAGCCAGTCGGTAGCACTTGTGGACAGGACATCATACCGGCAATTCTGAACGTATCTCACCATAACAGAATATTTCACGACACAGCGAAGCGGACACGCCAAGGAGCGTACCGGCTTCGCTATTTTATTAACTGAATTTCGGAGGATTTTTGAAATATGAATGTACGCAATGAAATCAAGGCACAAATCATTCGTGCCGGTTTTACCATGCAGGAGGTGGTCGACCTCCTGCACGATGAATATGACTGGTCGGACAGCGTTTCCAATCTGTCCGCCAAACTGCAACGGGAGAGCATCCGCTATAAGGAAGTTGTGGAACTTGCCCATGTGCTGGGCTATGAGATTGTATGGCAGAAGCGGGGTGAACGCTAATGGCAAAGGCACAATACGCCATTCTCCGCTTTGCAAAGTACAAGGGGCCTGAAATAGGGCGCATTGAAGCCCATGACGAGCGCACAAAAGAAAAATACGCCAGTAATCCCGATGTGGATGCCAGTCGCAGCAAGCTCAATTTCCATCTTATCACGCCGGAGTGCAGCTATCGGGCGGAGGCAGAAAGGCAAATAGCCGTAGCGGGCTGTCGGACGCGCTCAGACAGTGTGCGAGTGGTGGAAACGCTGATTACTGCCAGTCCGGAGTTCTTTAAGGGCAAAAAGAGGGCGGAAATCAAGGCATTCTTTGAACACGCTCTTGAATTCATGAAACAGGAGCAGGATCCGAAAACCTATATCTCCGCCGTGGTGCATATGGACGAGAAAACGCCCCATATGCACTTTTCTTTTGTCCCGCTGACGGCGGACGGACGGCTGAGCGCCAAAGAAATCCTGGGCAACAAGAAAAAACTCTCTCAATGGCAGGACAAATTCTGGACGCATATGGTCAGGAAATATCCCGATTTGGAGCGTGGTGAGAGTGCCTCCGAGACGGGTCGCCAGCATATTCCGCCGCGACTCTACAAAGACGCGATTCACCTGAATGCGCTGCACGACAGGTTGATGAAATTGCTTTCCGACACAAATGCCTTTAATGCCAAAGTCAGGACCGCAGAGATTGAGAGACTGCTGGAACAGTATATTCCCGGCGTGGAAAAAATGAAGACACGGCTCAAAAAGTATGATGCCGCATATAAGGTGATTTCCGCAGAAAACGCAGAATTGGAAGCTGAGCTGCTGAACGCCAAAGAAGCGGGTAAGGAAAAAATATCCAACCGGTTAAAATATGCCGGAATGGAGCAGGAGCTTCGAGAGCTTCATGCGCTGGTGGACAATATCCCGCCGGAGATTATGAATGATTACCGCCGCCGCACGTTCGGATTGGGGAAAGAACGCTGAGGAGGTGCCGATGGACAATGAATTGCTGTGCAATAAGGACTTCATTCGTTGTTCTACGTTGGTCGCGGAACTTCTGATGAAGTATAAAAGTATGGAAATTAAAGAAATTGAGACGAACGGGGAGCCCGCCGAGGGCTCCCCGCTTTCTTTTTTTGTCCATTTCCTATTGCAAATTCTCTTGTCATCGTATATAATAGACTTTGTAGATGATTACTTCTGACAAAAATACAGAGAGAGAGGAAACTGACATGGAAAACGCCTATATTTACACCCGTGTTTCAACCGTTATTCAGGTGGATGGCTTTTCTCTGGATGCACAGGAACAGGAAATTCGTGCGTTTGCTCAAATGCGCGGCATCAATATTGTAGGCAAGTATTCCGATGAAGGAAAATCCGGAAAAAACGCCGAGCACAGACCTGCTTTTAACCAGATGATGGACGATATCCGAAGCAAGAAAGACAATGTGCGCTATGTCCTTGTCTTCAAGCTCTCCCGTTTTGCAAGAAACACGAGCGACACGGCAAAATACCTTCAGGAGCTCGCCAGCTACGGCGTCGGGCTTCTGGGCGTAAAGGACGGTATAGATACTTCTACGGTGACAGGCAAAATGATTGCCAACATTATGGGCGCGGTAGCCGAGGTGGAATTGGAGAATATCCACGAACAGACACTTGCCGGCAGACAGCAAAAGGCAAGAAGCGGTCTGTGGAATGGTGCTCAGGCTCCCTATGGGTATGTTCTTGAAAACAAAGCTCTCACTATTTGCCCGGAAGAGGCAGAGATTGTAAAGGAGATATTCCGGCTCTATACAGAGGAAGGCCAGAGCATCCGCTATATCACCAAAAAACTGAACGATGATGACATAAAGCGGGAACAGCGCGGCAACACTCAGTTTTCACTTTTTACTGACAGGACGGTTCGTTCTATCCTGAAAAACCCAGTCTATGAAGGAAAAATAGCTTATGGACGCCGCCACACAGTCAAAGTTGAGGGAACAAACAACGATACTAAGGTCGTAAAGCAAACAGATGAAAGCAAAATAATCCTTGTAGACGGCCTGCATGAGGCAATTGTCACCCCAGATACTTTCTCAAAGGCGCAAATGCTGTTAAGTAAGAATGTAGCTCACCGAAAAACGAGAAGTGACAGCTCTACCGTTTATCCCCTTACCGGGCTGATCAGATGCCCGGACTGCGGGAAAAATATCTTCGGATATTCTGCGCCGCCCAGACCAAGAAAGAACGGCAAGGAAGGCTTCTATCCCCGCTACATTTCCTATCGCTGCATTTCCGGCAGAGACCGAAATGGAGTGGTCTGCTCGCTGGCCAATAAGTATTATAGCGGCACGAAATTAGAGAAGGAAGTCAAAGAGGTTGTATCCTCAATGGTCACAATTCCGGAGTTTGTAGAACTGGTATCCCAGAAAATCGACCTGCAAACCGATGTGAATGCGCTCAGAAAGAAGCGCAGCGCGATCGAAGCTGAACTCAGCAAGTACAGCGGGAACCTTGTTCAGACAGAAAGGCGGCTTGCCGAGCTGGATGCCGGAGACAAGCATTATGACCGAAAGGTAGACAGCCTGAACCGCATTTTGGATGATCTCTATGAGAAAATGGACGATGCGCAGAACAGGTTGGATGGTGTAACAAGCGAAATCGCCATGATTGAGAAATCCGCCATGACAAAGGAATCCATCTTTGAAATGCTGCATGGTTTCCGCGAATACTACGATGTCATGTCCCCAGAGGACAAAAAGACGCTTCTACAGGCGATGATATCATACATCGAGCTATATAAAGAAAAACGTGCCGATGGCCATTTGGTTAAAACAATTCATTTCACTTTCCCCGTCACATACGACGGTGAGAGCGGCGCGCTTTTTATCAGAACTAACGAGCAACAAGTTGAGACGGTGGTCCTCTTGTCACGGGAAACAAATCCACTGACGGTTGAAGTCAGAATGGAAGTGGAAACCGGCGAGGTCAAGGAGCATCCGACCTATAAGCGTATTCAGGAATATGTGCAGGAGAAGTACGGCTTCAAAGTCCATACTGCATATATTGCAGAGGTCAAGCGCATGGTCGGATTGGATATGCACAAAGCGCCGAACGCTGTGGAGCAGAGGAAGCATGAGTATCATCAATGCCCGCCTGAAAAGGTCGAGGCAATTAAGGATGCTCTGCGGCATTTCGGCTTAATTGCTGAGTAAAGTCACTGTGAGGCAGTAAAAATGCCTTATTAAAACCGGAGATAGTGAGAACAGTGAAATCCTTTCTCCCTGCATGAAAAAAGCACATCAGAAAGCAAAGCACGGCAGAGCGTATACGGTACGCGTTTGGATGTGGAATTTTACGGCATAGAGCATTTTTACACCATTTGGCAAAATGCGAAAGTGCTTCTTGCAAACAGAGCATTGTTTTACCCGCTGAAATCGCTGTAATGAGGAGAAGCCCAGCATCACGTCAAACGGCGCGTGCTGGGCTTCTTTTTGTTGCGTCTCGGGGCTTTTTTTGGAGGATAATCCCTCCTGTGTGCCATTTGCTCCGCAGGTAGTCTCAGATAGTATTCATAGTTCTCATTGCGTTGGCGGCTGTTTTTTGTCCACCGGATCGCCTCGTCGGTGAAATAATACCGGATAGAAAATTTGCATTTTTCCAGAGAGCACACATCTTTTACAGCGGAAAGCAACCATAAACTTTGATAATGATTCAGAGTGCACACCATAGAAGCATACAAAAATCCTCTGTCATCTGGGTTCTGTAGGATAGCGTAAAAATCCTCACAGTGCTTCTTAATCCAGTGGTTGCCCACGCAGGCTGCGGCGGCAGATTTCACTTCTACCAGCACGATTTCTGTTACCACACCGTCCTGGAGTTTCACAGCCAAGCAGTCGGGAGATCCCTTCTTTGCAATATCCGACGATTCCCCTGGGATAGAAAGCTCCATATCGTAAAAGACCAGTTCCTCTCCAATTCCCATAGGATCAAAATGAGCAGAAAACAATTCCTGCTGCCGTACCTTCTCCAGAAGATCTCTCTTTCTCGACGGATGGATATAATCTGTGAGTTTGGACAGGTCAAAAAAGTCATCAATATAACTCTTATAAGCGTCAATGATCTGCGTTTGTGCGTTCTTCGGAATCATATCAGAATAGAACCATACCTCGTCTGATGCGCTGAAGCGGATTTCCGGTAGAATCGCTTTTATCCTGGATTTTGCAGCCTCCATGGGCTCCGTATATCGGGCGTGGCGGAGGTTAAAGAAAGCCTATAACCCCGCTGGTGCTGAGTGATCTTAAAGAGGCTGTGGCTTTTATAATACACATTCACATAGCCATCACGGAAGCAGAGGATCAAATTATTGGTGCGATCTTTTACCGCATCTGTTACCCATTTCAGGGTACCACTGTGTAGCTCGCTCTGAAATTCATCGGATATACTTCTCATAGGGGCCTCCTTACAGGGTTATGCAGTCACCGTCTTGTGGGAACAGAATCCTTCTTCCATCAGCAAGTGATATGAATGCGTCGGGTTTCTCTGTGTGCATGGGTATGATGAAGCCTGGGTCAACGGTATCAATTACCGTACGGATGGTTTCTCCGTCCGCATGACCGCTGGTATGCAGTTCAATACGGTGGAATCCCCGCAAAAAAGCCTGCATATCCGGCCGCTCCAAATAGCCTTTCCACATGGAGTAGATGACCACCGCGTCGGGGAACCGCTCCATCGTCTGCCTATGGAATGGGTTTCCGCTGCGGACAAACATACAGAACCCCTTATCGGTCATCCGTTCATCCAGATTCCGCCCATAGCGCAAAATCCCATCACAGGCATACACCGCACTTTTCGTGCCTCCGGTCTGCCGAAGATACTGAATCATTTCGCATTGATAATCATCACAAATACAGTATTTCCCCTTGGGAATTACCGAACACACCGACGCAATACGGTCAAAATTCGTAGAGGAGCACAGCACGAATACATACTTGTTTTCCTCCAGCACAGTCTTGATCTGGCTTTGCAATTCCTGTTCGCTGATGTGGGAATAGTCAGGTCTGTTCAGAGTTGTACCTTCACAGATCAATGCATCCACCTTCCCCACATATTTCGGTTGGCAGAAGTCCTTTTCCACGAAAACCATGGTTGCGGAAGTCTCCGGTATGCAGAACCCGTTTCCCATCTGCTTCGATCAGGAACATATGGGCATCGTACGCAGAATGGTCCACAAACAGCGGTGTAATTGCAATATCACCAATCACAATCGTCTGTGGCGCTTCAAAGGTACGGATTCGTTCCACCAATTCCACAGGAAACTTCCGGGTTCGGTTGTTGAGCCGCTTCAGAATCTCTTTGGATGCTTTTCCCATATATAGCGGGATATCCGGATTTACCATATCCATCAGGCCCATCACCGTCCTTTGAAAGTGTGTGTGATGTTAACTCTGCCGCCCGGGTATTGCAAGTGGCTATGCTGCACAAACCTGGGCGGCTATTTTTATTGCTATCGGCTGTATAACGAATAGCGGTTGTTTAACGAATTGAAAGCACAATATGCGGTGGATATAAGCAAGGCGCACCTGCCAAAACCATCATATCAAGGAAACACAGACTATAAATACGTTGCAAATGCAAGAAAAAAGCCTTTTTTACCGTAATTTTGGAAAAAAGGGAATAAAAAAGCAGATACCGTAATCGACACGATTGTATCAATTTCGGTATCTGTTATGGTACAGCGGAGCTAACCAAATCCGAACCATGTTCCTGTTCGGCAAAAGCGGTTTCTATGTCATTCAGTGTGATGGTTTGGGCACCATCCTTGTGGTTGAAGGTGATGATCAGCTTGTCATCGTAGAGATAAATACGATTGACGAAAGTATCGATCAGCCGCTGGCTGTGAGACTGCTTGCTCAGCCCCATTGTGGACAAGGAGCCGGAGCTGGCCAGTCAGTTCCGGATCATAAGCATCCCCACCTTGGTGGTGATGCAGGACGGCCAAGTGGTCGCCCAGGCCGTAGGCGCCAGACCCAAGAGTGCCATTCTGGCTATGCTGTAACAAAAAATTCGCCTCCCGGAAATTCCAGGAGGCAGATTTTTTTGCAGAACCGGGTCAGCCGCTGACCTTTTCGAAATCCGAAGCCGGGTGCTTGCACAGCGGACAGACAAAGTCCGCCGGCAGCTCCTCGCCTTCATAGACATAGCCGCACACGGTGCAGCGCCAGACCGTCTTTCCGGCCTTCTTCTCAGGCTTCGGCTTGATGGAGGACTGATAATAGGCGTAGGTCGCGGAAGGCTCCCGGGAGAGGACATCCATATCCTCCACGGCGGCGATAAACATGGTGTGGGTTCCCAAGTCAATGGTCTGCTCCACCCTGGCACTGATATAGGAGTTGGTTCCCTCCGTGATATAATACAGGCCGTTGGCGCTGCGTTCACAGGCGGAATAGTCCACGAATTTGTCAACCGTCCTGCCGGACTGGAAGCCAAAGTGCCGGAACAGGGAAAAATCCGCTTTCTCGCTCAGAATGGAAATGTTGAATCTGCCGGTCTCCCGGATCATATCATGGGTAAAGTTATCCTTATTCACCGTGATGCTAATCCGGTTGGGGGTAGAGGTCACCTGCCCCGCGGTGTTGATGATACAGCCGTTGTCCTTATCTCCCTGGCGGGCGGTCAGCACAAACAGGCCGTAGCTCAGGTTGTACATTGCTTTCTTGTCCATATTCTGCGCCCCCTTATCAGGTCATGGCCGCACCGTCTACCCGGAGGGTAACGCCGGTCACATAGCTTGCCAGATCACTGGACAGATACAGGTACGCGTTGGCGATGTCCAGAGGCTCGCCTACCCGGCCAAGGGGAATTCCGGCGGAAATCCGGTCCACTAGCTCCTGGGGCAGAGCCGCCACCATGTCGGTTCTGGTGACACCGGGAGCCACGGCGTTGACACGGATGTTGTCCTTGGCCAGTTCTCTGGCAAGAGACCGGGTAAGGCCGTTCACCGCGTACTTGGAGGCGGGATAGCCGCAGCCAGAGGGCTGGCCGTACTCACCGACCATGGAACTGGTATTGACGATGACGCCGCCGCCCTGCGCCTTCATGATCCTGGCCGCGGCCTGGGTGCAGACAAACACAGCCTTCACATTCAGATCTATGATCTTGGAGAATTCCTCAATAGTGTAGTCATACAGGCTGGTTCTGGAAGAAATGCCCGCGTTGTTGGCCAGGATATCCAGGCTGCCAAACTTCTCCTTAACGGAAGCAAAGGCTGCCGCTACCTCCTCAGGAGAGCAAATGTCCGGCCAGATGCCCATAACCCGACCCGCGTACTCCGGCAGCTTCGCCAGGGCTTTATCCACAGACTCCTGCCGGGACCCGGCAATGGCTACATTGGCGCCGTTTTCCAGAAACTTCTTCGCAATGGCGAAGCCGATTCCTCTGGTTCCGCCGGTTACAACTGCCGTTTTTCCTGTTAACATACAATTTTCCTCCTATTTCATATTGATTGACCGGGTGCTTCCTCCGATGTTTTTTCCTTCTCCCCGCATTCCGGGCACAGGTAGTACACCTTCAGATCGTAGAACAAAAAGTCCTGCCCGAGCTGGCTGCGCAGAGGCGCGGTCAAGTCCTCAAAGGAAACATCCAGTATCTTTCCACAGCGCTTACAAACCAGGTGATCGTGCTTCTGGAGAATATCGTACCGGTCCGCATTCCTTCCACGGAAACCTTCCGGATCAGACCGGATTCCCACATTTTATTGAGGTTGTTATACACGGTCGCCAGGACCACCTTCGGATGGTCCATTTTCAGCCTTTCAAAAATCTGGCGAACAGTCAGATGCTCATGGGACATTCGTACGATATTATAAATTGCTCTTTCGTATTTTGTCATGGAAGCATCCCTCCCATTCGTTTTAGAATTATTTTAATTATATTATAATCATTCTAAATTATTTGTCAAGTAAAATTTGAGTATTTTCCACATTCACAGCGATCCACAGTTGACGCTGATTACAAATACCCCATTTGCCAATTTCACAGAATGTCCTGAGGTTTCGAATAGCCGTCGGTGTGAGTGAGTTGCTTGCATCGACGACGTTTTCTCTGCCCAAAAGCCTGTCACCGGGCTCCGCAAAGAGCTGGACAAGCTCAGCAACGAAGCGGTTTCCACGGACATGTGGTGACGGCTGATCGCCATGATGGAGAAGTTGGGTATAATGATACTTCCGTCCCTTTTCTTTGGGGCGGCTCGGAGCGATCCTCGGAGGGGTGAGAGTCCCATGATACTACTTTACCGGTGGTAGTCCGCAGCATTCCCTATTCAGCAGGGGCGCGAGCTGCAAATATGCTGGAACACAATTTATCATCAAAAACTATGGGCAGCAGTTGTCGAACGACTGCTGCCTATCCTTTAGGTATTACGACCGCGTTGGCCTGCTCAAGCCCGTTCGGGTGGACAGGTACTCGGGCTATCGCTTTTATGATGAGGAGCAGGCGGTAACGTTCGTTAAGATAAAGAACCTGCAAAGCGCGCTTTTCACCATAGACGAAATAAAGCCGCTGCTTGATGCCGATAGCGCGACCGTGTATAAAGTGTTTGACGATAAGATAGCCTCCCTTGAGAGTAAGCTTGAGACCGTGCGCGCCATACAGCGGTCATATCAGGGTGAAATTGACATGGTAAAGGAACAGCTGGAAGCGATAAGGCAAAAGGTAACGGAGTCTATGCGCACATACGACCCAAACGAGCAGTTCGATATAGACGGCGAACAGTATGCGCGGATAACCGATAACGTATATAACTTTTTCGAAAGTATGCTTACGGCAAACGATGCGGACATAAGCTATACGCCGCAGGAAGGCGGAGACGAAGCGCAGGAGGAAGAAGAATACACCGACCCGCTGCACGATGAGGGGTATACGCTTGTGTATGAAAAGCACGGCTGGGAGCGCGTTAAGGACTTCCTTGACGAATGGCGCTGCCTTGAGGACGGGGCGGAGTATCTGCTGTACTTTGAACTTAAAGACGCAAGCTGCAGAATGCCGTTTGCAAATACAATACTCGGCATACTGTGCGAATGCGATAAGGATAAAAAGAAGCAGCTTGGCTGCAACGTGACCGATTCAAAGGATGGCATGAACCGTTTCTATCTGCTCAAACGAACCGAATAAAAATATACGGCAATGAAAACGCCCGGCTCCTGAAATGAGGAACCGGGCAAAATAATATATAATACGCAGCGTATTTTCTTCGGTCGCGGTATGGGTTATAATTGACCTGTGCTACGGCCGAATTTTTTGCATATGCGGGAGGAACAAACGATTGCAGTACAAAAGCGACATTGAAATAGCCCAGGGCGCGGCAATGCGCCCAATAACCGAAATAGCCAGGACTGCCCACGTGGACGAAAAATATATTGAACAATACGGCCGCTACAAGGCCAAGATTGACCCCGCCCTTTTGAAGGAGACGCAGCGGAAGGACGGCAGGCTGGTGCTTGTTACCGCCATAACCCCCACCCCCGCGGGAGAGGGCAAGACCACCACCACCATCGGCCTTGCGGACGGGTTAAGGCGCATTGGCAAGGATGCGGTTGTTGCGCTGAGGGAGCCTTCGTTGGGGCCTGTATTCGGCATAAAGGGCGGCGCGGCGGGCGGCGGATATGCCCAAGTGGTGCCCATGGAGGACATAAATCTGCACTTCACCGGCGATTTCCATGCCATAGGCGCGGCAAACAATCTGCTTGCGGCTATGCTCGATAACCATATTCAGCAGGGCAACGCCCTTAACATAGACCCGCGCAGGATAACATGGAAGCGCTGCATGGACATGAACGACCGTCAGCTCCGCTTCATAGTGGACGGCCTTGGCGGCAAGGTGAACGGCACGCCCAGGGAGGACGGATTCGATATTACCGTTGCAAGCGAGATTATGGCCGTGCTGTGCCTTTCAACGGGCATAGCAGACCTGAAGGAGAGGCTGGGGCGCATGATAGTGGGCTACACATATGACGATAAGCCCGTTACCTGCGCAGAGCTGAAGGCGGCGGGAGCCATGACGGCGCTGCTGAAGGACGCAATAAAGCCAAACCTTGTGCAGACGCTTGAGGGTACGCCCGCGTTCGTGCACGGCGGGCCGTTTGCAAACATTGCCCACGGCTGCAACAGCGTTATGGCTACGCGCATGGCGCTGAAGATGGGCGATTATGCCGTTACGGAGGCTGGCTTCGGCGCGGATTTGGGCGCGGAGAAGTTCCTTGATATAAAGTGCCGCATGGCGAACCTTACGCCGGACGCTGTAGTTATAGTTGCAACGGTGCGCGCGCTGAAGATGCACGGCGGCCTTGCAAAGACCGAGCTTACGGAGGAGAACATACCCGCGCTTGAAAGGGGCGTGCCGAATCTTTTAAGGCATGTGTCCAACATAAAGAACGTGTTCGGCTTGCCGTGCGTTGTGGCGGTGAACCGCTTCCCAACGGATACGGATGCGGAGATTGATTTTATAATAGAAAAATGCCGCGAGCTGGGCGTGAACACGGTGCTTTCGACCGTTTGGGCGGACGGCGGACGCGGCGGCGAGGCGCTTGCGCGCGAGGTTGTGCGCCTGTGCGAGGAGGAGAAGGGCAGCTTCACCTTCGCCTACGATGCGGACATGACCATAGAGCAAAAGATAGACGCTATAGTGCGGCGCATATACGGCGGGGACGGCGCAAGCATTGCACCGGCGGCGAAGAAGCAGATTGCAAGGCTTACGGAGCTGGGATTCGGCAATATGCCCGTATGCATGGCAAAAACGCAATACAGCTTTTCCGACGACCAAACAAAGCTCGGCGCGCCGACGGGCTTCACCGTGACCGTGCGCAGCGTTAAGGTATCCGCTGGCGCGGGCTTCATAGTTGCCTTGACCGGAGACATAATGACAATGCCCGGCCTTCCCAAGGTCCCGGCGGCGGAGCGCATAGACGTGGACGAAAACGGAATGATATCGGGACTGTTTTAAGAGAGAAGGTAAACTCCTGCACACTATCGTCACTTGCGTCACTATCGTCGAAACAGGCTAAATGTCTGAC